>ENA-OWNT01000126-OWNT01000126.1-seawater-metagenome-genome-assembly--contig:-NODE-126-length-235682-cov-8.927616_pt1 | contig 235682 bp, 192 predicted proteins | sample MGYA00238136_ERZ651165 | MGnify/ENA primary metagenome ERZ651165 (study PRJEB26861, sample SAMN08777766) | seawater metagenome | isolation source: coastal seawater | place: USA: Florida | collected... | reverse complement strand
CCGCTGGCAGCCGAAGCACCACGGCCCCTCCGGACTAGCGCTCGACCCCCATCGCCGCTTCGAGCGCCTTCACGCGCCGCCGGCTCACGCCCACCCGCATCCCCCCTTCCAGCTCGGCCTCGAAGGACGACCCGCTGGGGTGGATGCGCAGCACCCGTTCGGCGTGCACGATGGCCGACCGGCTCACCTGGATGAACGGCGGGGTGGGGAGCTTGCCGAAGAGCTCGGTGAGGCCGCCCGTGAGACGCACCCGACCGCCGTCCACCGAGAAGGCGCGTGCCGTGCCGTCTTCCACCTGGATGCACAGCAGCGCTCCCAGCGGCACCGACTCGAGGGCACGGCCCTGATGACCCGTGAGGAAGCCCTCGGACTGAGGGCGGGGAGCGGGCACAGCGGGCGTGCTCACCGACCAGCGCGCCTGTCGAACCCGTCGCAGGGCCTCGGCCAGGCGGGTGCGCTCGATGGGCTTGAGCAGGTAGTCGGTGCCTTCGAGGGCGAAGGCCTGCACGGCATGTTCGGCGAATGCGGTGGTGAACACGACCGCCGGACGCACCGCCTGGGGCAGGTACTCGCGGATGCGCTCGAGGGCTTGGGTGCCCGTGAGACCGGGCATCTGCACGTCGAGGAACACAAGGTCGGGCCGCAGCTCCAGCACCTTGCGAAGCGCCTGGTCGCCGGTCTCGGCCTGGCCCACCACCACCACATCGGCGTGGGGCTCGAGCAGGCGCAGCAGGCGCGACCGGGCGCGGGGCTCATCGTCGACCACGAGGGCACGGATGGTCATGGGGTGGGCTCCGAGATGGGGAGGTCGAGGATGAGACGGGTGCCGGGGTGTTGGGGGTCGTGGTGAAGACGGGCATCGCCGTCGGGCCAGGTGAGCCGGAGTCGCTCTCGGCAGTTCCACAGCCCGCCGCCGTGGCCTTCGGTGCCTCGGACGACGCTGCTCCGGGTGCCCGAGGCGAGTGCATCGGCGATGTCGTCGGGGAGGCCCGGTCCGTCGTCGATGACTTCGACGTGCACCCGGTCGTCGGCGCGGACCACCCGCACGGTCACCCGTCCGCCGTCCTGTCGCTTGGCAGCCGCGTACTTCACGGCGTTTTCGACGAGGGGCTGGATGGCCAGGCCCGGTACCTTCACCAAGACATCGTCGGGGAGGCTGTCTTCGATGGTCCAGGCCAGGCGGTCGCCCAGGCGTGCAGACTCGATGCGCAGGAGGCGGCGCACGAGGTCGAGCTCGTCGGCCAAGGGGACGAGGCCCGTGGAGCTGCGCAGGCCGGTGCGCATGATGGCGGCGAGGTCGGTGACGAGGTCTTCGGCGGCGTCTTCGTCTTCGTGGACCAGCTCGGCGAGGGTGTTGAGCGTGTTGAAGAGGAAGTGGGGGTTGATCTGCGCCGAGAGTGCGGACAGCCGACTCTGCATGGCGGTGGACTCGAGCTCGGCCATGCGACGCTCGTGGGTCTCGACCTCGCTGGCCAGCCGCAGGTGGGTGTAGGCGAGACCGGTGGTGGCCACGGCAACCATCAGCGACGCGGAGCCGAGCAAGCCAAGCTCCGGGCCACGCAACACAACGAACGCGAGTCCCGCTGTGAGGCCATGGCCCACCACCGCGAGCAGGCTGGTGGAGACCACCACTCCGAGGTCGAGCCAGAAGCCGATGTAGAACGGCAAGTGCGACCACGAGCCGCGGAGGGCCAGCGAGGCCACCGCTGCGAAGCCTCCGGCGGCGAGGGCCTCGATGAACAGCAGCTGGTGGTGCACCACGGTCAGGCCGACGAGGGCGAGCAGTGCCCCCGTCAGCGCCGTCGCGAAGGCCACCCGCACGCCGGTCATGCGCGTGCAGCCTCACGCAGGCGGATGGCCACGGCACCCGCGCCGAGCACGGTCACGAGGAAGCCGACCAGAGCGCCCACCCAGGGCAGGCCGGTGAGGATAGCGAGGGGGATGGCGCCCGCCAGCAGGTGGAGGAGGGGGGTGCCGTTGACGTCGGGACGGAAGCGCTGGAGGAGCTTCTCACCGAGTGCCTGCGCGGCGATGATCTGCCCCAGGTACAGCAGCGCGGCGAAGAAGCCGAGGCCGAGCAGCCCCAGCGGCAGCGGCACGATGAGCGCACAGGCGATGAACGACGCGATGGGCAGGAACACCATGCCCACGAGGCCCAGGCCCAGTGCTCGCGAGGGCTCCTTGCTGAGCGACTCGCCAAAGGATGCGGCCGACGACCCACCGAGCATCAGGAGCACCGCACCCACGATGAGCTGGCCCATCACGCGCCAGCCGGTCCACAGCGACCACTCGGCGATGCCGGCACCTTCGCTCGGACCGCCGAAGTCGTGGTTGTTGTCGTCGTGGTGGGCTTCGGTCCAGGTCACGTCCCCGTCGACCTGCGAGGCGATGTCGGGGGTGGCGGTGGGGGTGGCGTAGGTGAGGTCGCCGTAGATGTGGCCGGCGTCTTCGACGAGCAGCTCGCCCACCTCGGCCTTCACGTCGCCCCAGATGGGGGCACGCACCACGAGCTGACCGGCGCCGGTGTGCACATCGCCTTGGATGGGGCCGCCCACGTCGACACGGGCACCGGCGGCAAACAGGTGGCCGTCGATGCGTCCTTCCGGTCCAATCTCCACATCTTGGGCGAAAGAGTAGACGTCGCCGTGGATGGGGGCGTCGATGCGCAGCGACTCGGAGGCGGAGAACAGGTCGCCGTCGACGGTGTTCTCGATGGTGACGCTCTGGCCGGCGAGGAACGCGTTGTCGCCCACGCGCTCGGCCACCACCACCGTGTCACCGGCGGCGAAGACGTCGTTGCCGGCCTCGACCACCTCGACGGTGTCGTCGCTCTCGAAGATGGGGGGAGCGGGAGCGGCTTGGGCGAGGGACAGGGAGACGAGGAGCGCGACCATGGGGGTACCTGCGGTTGTCCACCATCGCCCGGAAGTGGGCGGTAGCGTCCGTGTCGTTCCTTGTAGTCCGTGGGGGGACCGTCGGGAGGCGCGACCGGACGCTCGGTGGGTGCACCCGTCCTTTGCTCTCGCAGTGCAGCCCCGACGATGGACCAACCGCTGGGCGGTCGGGCAAACCACCGAGCGGTCGGATGCGCTTCACTTCCGGGGTCAGGTGTGCGCGGTGGCATCCCGAAGGGCCTGGAGGGCTGCCTCCATGCAGGGGCGCACGACCTGTTCGATGGCCTGGAGGCGGGCCACACGACGGTCGGCAGGACCGAGCACGCCCCACTGCGACAGTCCGGTGGGGCCCACATCCAGGTTGGTCGATGCGCGTTGGATGGTGTCTTCGAACACCTGGCTTGCTTTGTTGGCGAGGGCCGGGCTGGCTTGTGAGAGCAGCCAGCGGAGGGTGCGCCAGGCCAATGCAGCGTGTCGAGACTCGTCTTCGGCGACGCGGAGGAGGGTGGCGCGGATGGTGGGGTCGGTGCACTGTTCAGCGGCGGCCCGTGCCTCGACCACCCCGCAGGTCTCGCCCACACATGCCTCGCGAATGAGGGCCAGCAGGGTGTCTTCGAGAGTGGTGGGCCGGTGGGGGACGGTGAGAGGACCCGGCCCGACCGGAGCGCCAAGCGCGGATGCGATGGCAAAGGCCCGTGCGGCATGGTCGACTTCATCGGCAGCGGCGGCGTGGGCGGCGGTGAGGAGGTGGGGGGGCGCGCCGAGGGCCATCAGGTCGAGGGTGAAGCGGGCGAAGCTCGCCACGGATGCGTGTTCGAGGCGGGCGATGGTGGTCCAGTGGGCGGCGAGCGCGGCACGTTGTGTTGCATCGTGTGGACCGTCGATGGGGGGGAGGGGAGCGCGCCAGTCGGTGCGTGCCTCGGGTGTGGAGAGGGCGAAGGCACCGGTGACCGGGTCGACGGGGGGGCGGCCGATGTCGCAGTTGGTCATGCGGCACTCGAACCGGGTGGTGTCGTCGGAGACCGCGCACTGGTCGGTGCAGTCGGCGTCGGCACGGCACTCGTCCACGGTGTCGTCGCGGCACTGCAGGCGGACCGTGGTGCTGCAGCCGTCGTTGTAGGCGGACAGCCCGCACTCGTCGGATGCACAGTCGTCGTCGCTGATGCAGTCGGCTGGCACGCACTGCGTTGCGTAGACACGGGGACCCACCTGCTGGGGAACGCAGGCGAAGCCGTCTCCGCACTCGGCGTCGGTGGTGCAGCTGTAGCTACAGCCGCAGCTGGCTTCGTCGGACGGGACGAGGTCGGTGTGCCCGCAGAAGCCGTACAGGCCGTCGGTGCAGTCGGCGTCGGTGGTGCAGTACAGGTATTCTTCGTCGCCGCGACATGCAGAGACGCTGTAGGCCGGCACGGTGGCGACCGGGGTGGCGCGGTTGATGGTGCCGTCGGCGCACAACACAAAGCCGCTGTCCGCGCCGGTGTTGGGGTCGGTGATGGGCGTGGGGCTCTCGCACAAGTCCGTGGGGACCGGGGTGTCGGTGTCGGTGTCGGAGGTGTCGACCGGGCCGGTGGTGGTGGGAATGTCGGCGGTGAGGTCGTCTTTGTCGGCCGGACCACGGCAGGCGGAGGCGAGACCCATCGCGGCGAGCAGGGTGAAGCGAAGTGCAGCGTGGGGATCGGGCGAGCGGTTCATGCGGACTCCCGGCGTTCTTCCAGTGTATGGAGCGTGGGGCTGTCCTCGCCAGACGATGATGGTGGCCGGCTGATCCAGCCCTCGCCCGGACCGAAGCCTGCTCTCACTGCAGAAACGGAGTAGGCGTCTGTGCCCCCGGAGGACCGATGTCGACCCGTGCATGGCTGCGCCCGCTCGCCTTGTTGATGTTCGCAGTGGCGTGTGGCGGTGGCACGCCCGACAAGAAGAAGAAGCGACGGAGCGGAAAGCGCAAGCGGGCCAAGATGCGGAAGCAGGAAGCGCAGAAGGCCGACGACGCCAACGTGGCGGTGAAGACCTCCAGCCAGACGGTCGAGCGCAAGGGCAACGCACCCGCCGACGCCCCCAATGTTCTGCTCGTGAGCCTCGACACCCTCCGCGCAGATGTGCTGCCCCCGTACGGCGGTCGCACCGACATCACCCCCACCATCGCTGCTTTGGCGAAAGATGGTGTGGTCTTCCAGAAGTCGTGGGCACAGGCGCCGTCCACATCCCCCACCCACGCGTCGATGTTCACCAGCGCCCTGCCTGCCGACCACGGGCTCATGGGCACCAACGGTCGGCTGCCCGAAGAGTGGCTCACGCTCGCCGAGCACATGCAGTCCTACGGCATCCGCACCTGGGCCTCCACCAGCTCCGTGCGCTTCGCCTTGGGCGTGCAGCTCAACCAGGGCTTTGAGGAGTACGCGGTCTATTCCTACGGCTCCCAGACCGAGAAGTCCAACAAGGCCCTGGACGTGGCCCTCGCTGCCATCGACAAGGACCCCGACCGGCCCTGGTTTGGCTTCGTGCACCTCATGGACGTCCACGCGCCCTACGACGTCCCCGAGCCCCACCAGTCGCGCTACCTCCAGGGGCCCACCACGGTCCCGCCCGACAAGACCGTCAACTTCCTGCACCGGTACCGCCTGTCCCCCGAGAAGGTGTCTCCCCGCAAGCTGCGCGACGTGCACGCGATGTACGACGGCGGGGTGTCGTTTGTGGACACCCGCATCGAGGCGCTGTGGGGTGCGGTCCAAAAGCTCGACCGGCCCACGGTCATCGTCATCACATCCGACCACGGTGAGGCCTTCTTCGAGAAGAACTTCCTGGGCCACGGCACCTTCGTCCACGAGCCGATTGTGCGCGTGCCCCTCATCTTCTGGGGGCCGGGCATCATCCCGCAGGGGGGACACCGCGTCACGCTTGCCCAGAGCATCGACCTCTTCCCCACACTGAGCACCATCGTGGGGCTGCCGGTGCCCGACGGCCTGATGGGTGAAGACCTCACCCCGGTCCTGCGCGGCGAGGGCGAGAAGCTTGGCCGCACGGTCATCTCGCAGTCGAAGAAGCGCATGTGCCTGGTGCGCGACACCCCCGAGGGCCTGTTCAAGGTGGTGGTCAACGGCAAAGGCAAGCGCCCGCGGGTGTACGACCTCCGCGAAGACCCCCACGAACAGACCGACATCTCCGCAAAGCACCCCCAGCTGGCGGAGGACTGGGCCGCCGAGCTGCGGACCGTGGCCTTCTCCAAGCACCGCACGGAAGCCGAGACCTGGGAGATGACCGACGAGGAGCGCGAAGCTCTTGAAGCCATCGGCTACATGGACGCCGACGACCACTAGACGTCGATGCGTAGGCTCCGCATCGTGTGAGTGAATCTGTGCGGACCTTCTGCACAGATCCGACGCACACCCGGGCGAATGACCGGTGAGACCAGTCGTCCACCGCGCCCCACCGACCCGCAGATTGGGTAGTCCGTCGCCGAGCGACAGAATACGCCGGCCTGCCGAACACTCTCAGGAGGTCCGCATGATCGCGGGATTCACTCGTTCCCCTCTCTCCTCCCGTGGCTCCTGGTCCCGGGGCACCCTGTCCATCATGCTCCTTGGCCTCGTGATGGCCTCTGGCTGTCGGGGATGTGGCTCGGACAAGCCGAAGAAGGCCAAGAAGGCCAAGAAGGTGGTGAAGAAGGAGAAGAAGCCGCCCGGCAAGTCGGTGGGGGAGATGGTGCAGGAAAGCGGGCCGCGCGGTGAGCTGGCCAAGCTCGAGATGCGCGCCCCCAAGGCTCCCGAAGAGGCCCGCGAGGTCAGCCCGGAAGTGGCGGCTGCCCGCGACCTCATCCTCAAGGGCGAAGCTGCCGCCGTCGCCGATGGCCGCACCAAGCTCACCGAGTACCTGAAGACCCACGAGACCGACGCCGACGCCCACTACTGGATGGGCCGCTCGTGGATGCCCGAGCGCATCGTCGTGCCCGGCATCGAAGAGTTCACGCTCGCCATCCAGCACGATGCCGAGTTCATCGGCGCCCGCAAGTGGATGGCCGTCGCGCTGCACAAAGAAAAGCGCTGCGCCGACGCCATCGTCCACCTCGACAAGGTGGTCACGGCCAAGCCCGACGACCTCGACGCCCTCATCGACCGCGCCGTCTGCGAGATGGCCCTCGACCAGTGGGACAAGGCCATCACCGACCTCTCCGCCTACTGCGAGAAGAAGCAGGAGTCCTTCTGCCCCAACGTGGACAAGGTCAAGGGCCAGCTGTCCCGCGGCACCGGTGGCGAGCGCCGCCGCATGACTCCCGAAGAGCGCGAAGCCTGGGAGAAGAAGCAGGCTGAGGGCGGCGGCAGCGATGCCCGCAAGGACTTCCTTGAGAAGACCCAAGGCAAGAAGTAGTCCCTGGCCGGGTGGTCCTGGACTACTCGCTCGCCGTCGCCGCCTCGTAGTAGGCCGCGGCGGCGTTTGCTTGTGGGCTGCCGGGAAACAGCGACAGCACGTCGTCGCGGAGGTGCCGGGCGAGGTCGGGCTGGTTGTTCAGCAGGCGGCAGCGCATCTCGGCGAGCAGCAGGTCGGGGTGCCCGTGGTCGCGGAAGCGGGGGTAGTCCACCTCCACCAGGGCCTCGGCAGCCTCGCCGGCGTCGCAGCGGGCGTTGAGCTGGAGGGCCCGCACGCGGGGGAGCTTGGGACGTTGCTTGCGTGCGACGGCCAGGGCTTCGGCGGCGGCGTCGTAGCGGCCTTCGTCGTAGGCGATCTGCCCCACCACCTCGAGGTAGCGGTAGCTGCGGGTGCCGATGCGCGAGGCGAGGAAGAGCTGGAAGGCGGCTTCGTCGTCGTCGCCGAGGTCGTACATCAGCTGGGCGACGGTGGAGTGGGCGATGACGTTGGCGGGCGCGGTGGCGAGGAGGTCGTCGGCGGCATCGAGTGCTTCGGACCACGCGCCGGCGGTGCGGTAGTCGTCGACGATGTTGGCCTCGATCCCCACGAAGGCGTGGTGGTTGGGGGTCTCGACCAGGCGGCGTTCCTTGCGGAGCTCGGCTGCCTCGCGACCCCGGCCCACATCCCGCAGCGACTCGGCGTGGTAGCGCTGGCCATCGGACTCGTAGATGCTCCCACCACGGGCCAGGTCGAACGACACGATGGCTTCGGTGGGCCAGCCCAGCATCGAGAACGCCGAGCCCCGGAGAGACTGGGCGTCGGCGTCGTCGGGCGAGAAGGCCAGGGTCTTGTCGGCGGTGCGGAACAAGGACGCGGTGTTGCGGCGCCGCAGGACCCGCTCGAGCTCGGAGACGTTGGTGCGTTGGTACTGCGCGTGGGCGAGGCCGGCGAGGATGGAGAGGCCGACGAGGACGAACGGGGGAACCAGCTGTCGCATGACGCACGGGGGCTGTGGCGGGTGGACGCGGCGGGGTCGGGGTGAGCCCACCAGGATGGAAGCGGCTCATAGGCCGCTGCTTCGCTGCTCGCCCGAAAGAACCGGTGCCTTGGACCGGGAGAAGTCGACCCAAGAACCAAAACGGGCGTCGGTTGAACCGACGCCCGTTGGGAACGAGTGCCGAAGCACTCGCTCTGGAAGCGGAACTCAGTAGGTGCCGCTGCCGCTGTACACGTAGGAGTAGGCAGCGCCGTAGACGTAGCCCACGGTGCCCCAGCTCACAGCGCCACCGCCGGATGCAGCAGCACCCCAGTAGTCGCCGTTGAAGTAAGCAGCGCCGCCGGCCACTTCGAGGGAGCCGGAGGTGTTGTCACCGAAGGAGCAGGTGGTGGCGCCGTCGTTCTTGGCGAGGTCCACGTCCCAGAGAAGGTCGGCGCCGTTGGTGGCGTCGCCGCTCATGTCCCAGATGACGCTGCAGCCAAGCTCAGCGATGAGGACGCCAGCGGTACCGCTGATGGCGCCAACGCCTTCGCCTTCGCCTTCGCCTTCGCCTTCACCGGTGGTGGTGGCGGTGCCGGTGCCCGAGTCCTTGCCCTTACAGGCAACGGTGGTCACGCCAAGGACAGCAGCAAGAGCAGCAAGTTGAATCGTACGCATTGTCTCGTTTCTCCTCCGTCGCGTTGCGACGTCTGCACCAGATGTACTCCGCGATGTCGGGTCTGTGCAACGAGAAATTTGTCGGTCCCCCCGGGATTGGCGTGGAACAGCGGGGGGCCAGCCCGCCCTCGAGCCCCGATTTGTGGCCGGTCGGGCTGGTGGAGGGCGGGGGTTTGTGTGTGAGAATGGCGTGGTACAGGCTGGTTCGGCGGATTGTGTGTGAGGATGCCCCGGGCATCTGCAGGTTGCGTTCCACGCGCGTTCGGGGCTCGATTTTTTCGATGGCGCTTGTGCAGGAGTTGTGCTGACACGGTTTGAATACAATTCCCCGGGTTCGCCACCACCCGCTTTGAAGTCCATGTCAACAAATGCCTGAAGCTGCCGGTTCTCGGGAATGCACCACGGGTGGTTCGGCGGGCCGCCGTGCCGCTCCTGCGCAGATGGATCCTGCGCGGGATCTGCACGTTTGCTGCAGGAATCGGAGCTGCCTGCTTGCCGTCGGGGTCCCGGGTGTGCTGCGGCCTACTCGTGCACCGACTTCGCGAACCGTGTGGCCGACATCGACACCGCCGCCCGCCAGTCTCGCGCGAAGTGGGCCTGGTCGGCGTACCCGAGGTGGTGGGCCAGCTCGGCCAGAGAGAGGTCGTCGCCCCGCTCGAGCCGCAGAGCTGCTTCCTGCAGCCGGTGGCGTCGGATCAGGAACTTGGGGCCCGCGCCCACGTGCACCCGGAACAGCTTCTGGACCGACCGCTCGGAGCGGCCCAGCGCACGGGCGAGGTCGGCCACCCGGCGGATCCCGCGCTCGGAGCGGATCCGCTCGCAGGCGTCGATGGCGGCGCGGGTGAGGAATCGAGGGGACAAGGTGGTGCGGAGCCAGTCGGCCAGGCGCTCCACCATCGCGTGGTCGTCGGCGGGATCGGGGCCGAGGCCCGACCGGTCGGGAACCGAAGCGAAGCGGTCGGGGAGGGCCACGATCTGGTTGCGGATGCTGGAGGCGTCGTCGAGGAGGGCCCCTGCAGCGCCGGCACGGAGCTTGGCTGCCCGCACCACGCCCTTTTCGGCGAGGGTGTTCTCCCAGAGTTCCGTCCACACCCCCACCAGCCGCTCTGGGGGGCGTCCGGAGCGGTCGTCGGCCAGGACCACGTGCACGCAGGGGTCGCCGAGCAGCCGGGTGGTGTGGGGGGCGTCGGGGGGGAGGTCCCAGCGGCCCACCCAGAACGACTCCACCAGCAAGGCGAGCTCGGGGGGCGGGGCGAACGTGCGGGCCTGCACCCGCGCACCGCTCTTCCGGCTGGACACGAGGCCCCGGGCGCGGTCGTTGCACTGGGGGCGGGTTTCTTCAAGACGGGCCATGGAGGGACCTTTAGCCTGCCTGTGTATCCACGGGGTCTCGCCCCACCACTTCGGAGTCCTCCATGTCCAGCACCGTCCACCACCTCTCGATCGACGCCATCGCCGCCTACGAAGGTCCCCACGCCATCGAAGGCATCCGCTTTCGCGCTGCACGGGCCGCCCTCGGGGTCTCCTCGTGGGGCATGAACGTCATGGACCTCGACCCCGGCTGCACGGGCCACCCCACCCACGACCACGCGCACGATGGGCAGGAAGAGGTGTACGTCATCCTCTCGGGCTCGGTGGAGCTGCACGCCGATGGCGACGTGACCCTGTTGGTGGCTGGAGACATGGCCCGCGTGGGGCCCGATGTGCGCCGTCAGCTGGTCACCCGTGAACAATCGGCCCGCATCCTCGCCCTTGGCGGTACGCCGGGCAGCGCCTTCACCCCCTCGATGTAGGGGCGCGTTACGGCCGCCCCGAGGAGGTCCTCTCGTGCGTGCGGTCGTGTTTGTCGCTGTTGTCGGATGTGGTGGAAAGGCTGCTGACTCGGCCGGTTCGCATGACCACCACGGCGATCATGCCGCCTCTTGCGGCGACGATGGGGTCGCGGTCACGCCGGGCCTCGAGGTCGCGTGTGCCTCGGGGGACTGCACCGTCGAGGTGGTGTCCACCAGCCCCGCTCCGCCCGACCGCGGCGACAACATCTGGACCTTCCGGGTGCGCGATGTCGACGGGGCCGTCCTCGCCGTCGACCACTTCACCGTGTCGCCCTTCATGCCCGCCCACGACCACGGCACGGTCCCGGCCGACTTCGCTGGCTCCCCGAGCGCCGACACCTGGGAGGTCGGGCCGTTCGACCTGTTCATGCCCGGCCTGTGGGAGCTGCGGCTGTCGATGTCCGCCGACTCGGTCGACCACACCGCCGTCATCGCCTTCTGCGTGGAAGGCTGAGTGCGCGCGTTGTGGGTGGGGTTGGTGCTCGCGGGCTGCGGAACCGCAGAAAAGGCCGCTCCGCTCTCCCGGTCGGAGCGGCTCGACCCTGCATCGTGCGCTGGCTGCCACCCCGACCACTACCGTGAGTGGTCGGGCAGCATGCACGCCTATGCTGCCGAAGACCCCGTCTTTCGGGCCATGAACGCCTACGGGCAGCGCCAGACCAACGGCGAGCTGGGCGACTTCTGTGTGCAGTGCCATGCGCCGGTGGCCTTGGCCGAAGGGGCCACCACCGACGGCACCAACCTCGACAGCGTCTCTCCGGCCCTCCTGGGCGTCACCTGCACCACCTGCCACCAGATCGACGCCGTCACGGGGGATCACAACAACGCCACCCGCTGGCTCCCCGACGCCTTCTTCCGGGGCCCCCTCGACCGGCCGCTCGACACCCCCGCCCACGGCCACACGCGCAGCGCCCTGCTCGACCGCGACCAACCCGAGAGCGCGTCGATGTGCGGCGCCTGCCACGACGTCATCACCCCGGCCGGGGTTCACCTCGAGCGCACGTTCCTCGAGTGGCAGCACAGCCAATACAGCGTGGCCGAGGTCGGTCTCCAGCAGACCTGTGGGTCGTGTCACATGCCCGGTCGCGACGGGAAGGCCGCGTCTGTGCCCGATGCGCCCCGGCGTCGCATCCACAGCCACGCCATGCCGGGGGTCGATGTCGCGCTCACCGACTTCCCCGAAGCCGACACCCAGCTGGAGCTGGTCCAAGACGCCCTCGACTCCACGGTCTGGCTACAGCTCGAGGTCTTCGACTATGGCCTCGGCACGGGGGTGACGGTCGCGCTCGACAACATCGCGGCCGGCCACGACTTTCCGAGTGGTGCTGCCCACGACCGGCGGGCCTGGGTGGAGGTGGTCGCGCGGGACGATGCGGGCGCGGTGCTGTGGTCCAGCGGGCTGGTCGACGACGGGCAGTCTCTGCGGGACGCGATGGCAGCCGACCCCGACCTCTGGTGGCTGGGCGACCGGGCCCGCACCAACACCGGCGACGATGCCCACATGTTCTGGGAGGTGGCCACGGTGGAACAGGCCGCGCTGGTTGCGCCCAGCCGCTTCGACGCAGACGACCCTCTCTACGAAGAACCCCACGTGGCGCGCACCTTCGACATGGGACCGGTGTGGCCGTCCACCGTCGAGGCCGTGGTGCGCATCCGGCCCATCGGGCGCGACGTGCTCGACATCCTGGTGGCATCGGGCGACCTCGACCCCTCCGTGCGCGATGCCCTGCCCACCTTCACGTTGGGCGGCTCAGCGGTCACCTGGACGGCGGCTGCGGACACCGGCGAGCCCGAGTAGCGGCACCAGCAGCAGCCACGCGCCTTTCCCACAGCCACTCTTGTCGGTGTCGGTCGAGGTGCCCTCGGCAGGTGCGCCCGAGTCGGTCGTGGGGGTGTCTCCTGTTCCGCTCCCCGCATCGCCGCCATCGTCGCCCGAGCCGGGGTCGCCGGTGTCGTCCAGATCGACCAGCCCAAGGCTTTCTTGGAGCAGTGGGAAGAGCCCGTCGCACACCTCGGCGCCGTGCGTGCCTGCCGGACAGTCCATCGGACCGTCGAAGGCCATGAAGGTGAAGACCGGCTCGAAGCCGTCGGCGCGGGTGCCCTCGGCCAGCGCGCTGTTGACCATCTCGAAGCGGGTGGCGAGCATCACCCGGTCGCCATGCAGCCCCACCCCCAGCCCGGGCGGCGCTTCGGTGGCCAGCTCGAACGTGACCCCATCGGCAGCGTGGAGAAATGCGGTCCCTCCGAAGGCCACCCAGGCCTGGTCGTCGGCGCCCACCGCCACATCGCTGATGAAGCCCTCGGGGTCGATGAGAACGTCGACCGATGCGCCGCCGTCGTCGGTGTAGAGGAGCGTCTCGACCCCCACGCCATCGATGACGGCGTAGCCGACGTCGGGATTGGTGGGGTGCAGGGCCATGGCCACCACCTCGCCCTCCGTCACGGCGGCGCTGGACCAGGTCTCGCCGAGGTCGCGTGACCAGTGGAGCCAGCCCGTTCCGTCGGCGTCGAAGCCCCCCACCATGGCGGTGTCGGCGGTGCCTTTGGCGATGACCACCGAGGTGAGCAGCTGGTCGGGCACGGAGAGCACAGAAGCGAAGGTGCGTCCGCCGTCGGTGGAGCGGAAGATGGTGTTGTGGGAGTCCGGGTCGCCGCTCACGGCCAAGGCGATGGTTCCGTCGGAGTGGAGGGCCACCGCGGGGACCTCATGTCCGTGCAGCCCCTCGGCCATGGTCCAGGTGCAGCCGTCGTCGGTCCAGTACACGGCGTCGGCTTCGGTGCGAGACTCGGCCATGCGCGGCACCGTGGCCAGCCAGTGGCGGCCGGCAATGGCGTACTGGGGGGTGATCACGGCGTCGGGGGTGGTGATGGCCTCGTGGCACACCCAGCGCCAGTCGTCGCCATCTTCGGTCCAGGCCAGGCCCACGCTGGCCTCGAGGGCCCGGCCGATCTCATCGACCGCGTGGATGTCCACAGCGTCGATGGGCGCGCCTACGTGGGCGAGGGCTGTGGCCGACAGCGCCATGGCGTACGGGAGCATGGGGGGGCCTCCACTTTCGTCAGGAACCGGTGTGAACGATGGCACCCTGATGGCACACGTTGGAGACCACGCTACCGTCGTGGCAACCCTGTCGGAGGCTCCGTTGGCCAAGAACTCACACATTGTCTGGATGCTGGCGACCGCTGTCGCCTTCAGCTGTACCTCCGACGACAGCGAGAAGTCGTCGTCCGAAGACGAGACCACCACTGGCACCACAGACTCCACCGGCACCACCGACACCGCCGCCGACGTGGTGCCGGGCGTCCCCGCGCTCGGAAACCAAGGCGCCACGCCGGTCTCGATCGAGCACATGGCCAGCTCCGACGACGGCCTGCGCCAGCCCCGCGACCTCGCCTTCGACCCCGAGGTGGAGGGCCTGCTGTGGGTGGTCAACAAGCGCGATGACTCGGTCGTGCACATCTACAACGCGGGCACCGCCGAACAGACCACCGACAAGGTCTACGACCCCTACGGCCTGCACTTCCTCGATGCCCCGTCCAGCATCGACTTCGGCGCTCCGGGCACCTTCGGCACCTGCCAGGAGTCGATGAACACCTACAACGGCACCGCGCGGCCCAACGAGTTCATGGGCCCCACCCTCTGGCCGGCCGCCCTCGATGTGTTCGGCACCTCCAACCCCGAGGCCGTCGAGTACCTCACCGAGCTGTTCGGCATGCCCGTCGACCTCGGCTCCCACCTCGACATGCTCCACGAGAGCCCCCTGTGCATGGGCATCGCGTGGGAGAAGGACAACGTCTACTGGGTGGTCGATGGCTACCACAACGCCATCGTGCGCTACGACTTCGTGGAAGACCACGGTGTGGGCTACGACGACCACAGCGACGGCATCATGTACGTCCACATGGAAGGCGAGATCGGCTACGAAGAAGACGTGCCGGCCCACCTCGAGCTCGACCCTGCCTCCCGCCTGCTCTACATCGCCGACCCCGCCAACGAGCGGGTGCTCGTGATGAACGTCGACTCCGGCACCAACGACGGCCGCTTCGGGCCCGTACAAGAACCCGGCACCACCTACGAACGCTTCGTGGGCACCGAGTGGAGCGTGTTCCTCGACGGCGCCACCGCCGGCTTCACCAAGGTGTCGGGCCTCGAGCTGGTGGGCGACTACGTGGTCATCTCGGACAACGCCTCGGGCGAGATCATCGCCTTCGACAAGTCGGGCAACGAGGTGGACCGCCTGTCCACTGGCCTCGAAGCAGGTGCGCTGATGGGCATGGCCGTGCGCTCCGACTCCGAGATCTGGTTCACCGATGCCGTGAACGCCGATGTGTACCGCGTGAAGGTCGACGAGTAGCGGTCAGCCCACCTGTGGGCGGGGCAGGCCATCGGCCACCCACGCCTTGGCCCAGGTGCGTGTGAGCTTGAAGCCCGGCGGAAGTGTGTGCCGGGCCAGCTCGTCGCCCATGGCGTCGGTGGCGGTGAGAACGCCCTCGGGCTCGAACTCATCGGGGATGACGTCAAACACCACCGAGATGGGTTCGTCGTTGGCGGTGTAGACCGTGAAGCTCTTCCGAAACGCCGCGCGACGCTGGTTCTCGCGGCGGATGAGGAAGTCTTTCGCCGCCTTGAGCTGGGTGCGGAAGTCGTGCTCGTTGAGTGGCTTGGGGTCTTTCTTGTTGCGGCCCATCACCCACGGCACGATCTGAACCGGTTCGTCGTCGCCGTCGCGGGTCATGGACAGCGCCCAGCCCTCGTCGTCGGGGTGGTCGATGATGCGGGCCGTCCAGCCGTCGCCCGACCACTCCCACACCACGGGAGGCTTCTCTTTCTTCTTCTTGGGCGGCAGGTTTTTCTTCTTGCGGGCCATCGGGACGGGGCTCCTCGGGAGGTGGTCGGCTCTGTATCGCCCTCGCGGAGCACAACACGGACAGCGGCTGTCCGGAACGCTCAGAAGAAGCGGTTGACCAGCGCCCGGCACCACCAGCGGCCCACGGCGTTGAGGTCGAGCAGGGCGTCCAGGTCGGCGGGCCGGATGCGACGCGACCGCGGCAGGTCCACCTCGAACAAGCGCCTGCGGAAGTCGCGGGTGAAGGCGGCGTCGCGGATGATGGCGGCCACCTCGTAGTGGTTCTCGAAGCTGGTGCGGTTGAGGTTGGCCGAGCCGATGACCGAGACGTCGTCGCTGATGAACACCTTCGAGTGGTTCATGCGGTGGCGGTACGCGTAGACCTCGACGCCTGCTTCGATGAGCGCGGCGTAGTGCATGCGTGCGGCGTAGCGGAAGTCGACCGAGTCGTTGTGGTCGTCGGGAAGGACCAACACCACCCGCACCCCGCGACGGGCGGTGGCGAGGATGGCCTCGCGGGCGGCTTCGCTCGAGAAGTAGGGTGTGCTGATGAGCAGCTCGCGCCGGGCGTGTCGGATGAGGCCCAGGAAGGAGCGCTCGATGTCGGCGCGGGCACCGGGCGTGGTGGACACGATGCGGACGTCGACGCCATCGGGATGGGGCGGAAGCGCGGGAAAGGTGGGGTGGTGGGGGTCGTCGTCGCGACCGATGCCGAAGTGGGGGCCGCCTTCGGCCATCCAGCGCTCGCGGAAGAGGTGCTGGAGGGGGCGGACGGTGGGGCCGGACAGCTCGACCATGACGTCGTGCCACTTGTGGAAGGGCTCGTCGGCTGCAGGTCGGTCGGGGAGGAAGGGGGTGTCGTGCAGGTACTCGCGGCCGATGTTCATGCCGCCGGTGATGGCCGTGTGGCCGTCGATCACGAGCAGCTTGCGGTGGTCGATGCGGGCGACGTTGAACCAGGGTCGGTCGCGGGCGAGCTCGGCGTAGGCGGCGGGGAGCGGACCATCGGGAGCGGTGCGGACGAACACGCGCGGGAAGCTGGTGATTCGGAGCTGCACGTGGTCGGCCTGTCGGAGGCGACGGACGATGGTGGAGAGGTCGCCGCGGGCTTTCTCGGCTTCTACATCCGCCTCCACCTGTGCGAGCAAGGCGGACTTCTCGGGTTCGTCCACGGTGCGGAGGAAGCGCACCCAGGTGGCGTGCAGAGCGGTGAGGGTGTGGGTGCCTTCAGTGGTCTCGCGGTCGAGCAGCACCCGCACGTCCACCCCGCGCTGGCCGGCCTCCACCAGGCGGTCGGTGATGCGGCGGCCGATGGCGTCGTCGAACCACAGCATCATCTCGATGTGGATGCTGTGGCGGGCGCTCCGGATGAGGGCTTCGAGGCGTGCGAGGGTCTCGGGACCGTCGATGAGCGCTGTTGCCCGGTTTCCAGCCAGCATCCGGGGGCGGGACCGGGTGAGCTCGAACGGCACGGGGGAGTCCGGGCGACCGATGCGCGTGCCGGCCCAGTCGTCCCAGTCACCCATGCGGTTGGGGCGCTCGACGGCGGTGTGGTGGGTGCTGGTCCACGTGCGGGGAACGGAGATCACGCCCGGACCCCGGCGGCTCCAGGTCCAGCGCTCGGGGTCGATGTGCCGTGGGGTGCCCTCGGGAACCTGCACGCGAAGGTAGAGGTCGGGGGTGCCATCAACGTCGAAGACAACGTCGACGCGGCCATCTTCGGCGGACGTGGCGCGGGCGACGACCCGGTCGCGGCGGAGGGTGCGGTCGTCGACCAGCTCGACGGTGAGCCCGGCGGGTGCGCCGCGGAAGGTGTGGGTGTGGGGGTCGAACACCACGAAGCGGAGGTGGGCGGCGCGCTGCATGGCTCAGCTGCACACGCGGGAAGTGGCCCGGAGCAGGCGGTACACGCCGTCGTCGCCCATGCCCACGTACACCATCAGCCAGCCGTCTCCGTGTGGCACCACGGCGGGGTCGCGGGTGGACCAGGCGTCGACGCCCGACTCGGAGAGGGGCAAAGACACGCTCCGGGCGCCCGTCTCGGCATCCCAGCGGCCGATGCGCCAGGGGCCGGGGTCGGCGATGACGGTGTCGTAGCCGCTGTACCAGAAGTGCGGTGTGCCGGTGCTGTCGGGCACGACCTCGGCCATGCCCACCGAGGTGTTGTCCCAGCTGTCGGCGTCGTGCTGGAGCAGGAGGGTGCCGGCCGCGAATTCATCGCCTGGAGTGGCGTTCTCGGCAAGACCGATGGCAAAGCGCGCCCCGTCGAAGCCGGTGTAGTAGAGCTTCACGCCTTCGTTGGTGATCCAGGCGTGGGGGTAGAGCAGGGACAGGCCGTCAAACGACCCCGACTCGCCTGTCCGCAGCACGGTGTCGCCGGGTGTGAACGTGCGCCCATCGGTGCTTGTGGCGTATGCGACCGACCCCGAGCCATGCCACAGGTGGAAGGTGCCGTCGTGGTAGGCGAGGCTCGGATACTCCACCGAAGACACGTCGAGGCCTGTGACGGGCTCGGGGGTGGTCCAGGTCTCGCCATCGGCGCTGGTCGACACGAGCAGCTGGTGCACCGTGCCTTCCTTGCGGGCGAACATCACCACCAGCTCGGAGCCGGTGTCGACGAGTGTGGGGGCGAGGTCGCCGTCGGTGTAGCCGAGGGTGGCGGTGTCTTCGAAGAGCGGTCCCAGGGGCTGCCAGTCCCAGCCGTCGGATGGGTGGCCCTCGCGGGTGTCGGCCGGAGCGGGGTCGGGTGCGGTGCAGTCGGGGGTGTCGGTGCCGCCGGTGTCACCCGAGTCCGGTGTGTCGGTGGTGCCAGGGTCGGTGGAGCCGTCCGTGCTGGCGTCTTTTTCGGCAGGTGTGGAGCAGGCGGCGAGCAGGCAGAAGACGAAGCGGCGCACGTGGGACTCCCGGTGGGCGTCTCGCGCGTATCCCATCGTGCGAGAACCCTCCGAATCGTGGGCTGGTGGCGGACGAGACGGGCTATTGTCGGCGCGTTTTCACCGAGGTTGCCATGCGGTTGTCCACCACCTTGCTGTCCCTTGTCTGTTCCTTCGCACTCATCGGCTGCACAGACGACAGCAAGGACGACGGCTCCGACCCCGGCGAGGTGGGCACCACCGGGTCTTCCGGCACCACGGGCGGCGGACCGAGCGGACCGCAAGATGCCGACGGCGACGGTGTCTTGTCCGATGAAGACTGCGACGACGGCAACCCCGACATCCACCCTGGCGCGGTCGAGTCGTGCAACGGCGTAGACGACGACTGTGACGGCAGCGTCGATGAAGGCGAGCCCTCCGACGGGGCCACCTGGTACGCCGACGCCGATGGCGATGGGTATGGCGACCCCGACAACACGGTCACCGCGTGTGCTCGACCGGATGGCTGGACCGGCGACAACACCGACTGCAACGATGCTCTGGAGACCATCCATCCAGGGGCACCCGAGGTCTGCAACGAGGTCGACGACGACTGCGACGGCCTGCTCGATGCCGACGACCCCGACGCCGCCGGCGGCACCACCTGGTACGCCGACACCGACGGCGATGGGTATGGCGACCCGGGAGCTGCGACGGTTTCCTGTGAAGCCCCGGCCGACCACGTTCTCGACAACCAGGACTGCGACGACACCAGCCCATCGGTGTCGCCCGCCGGCGTGGAGGCCTGCAACGGCGTCGACGACGACTGCGACGACCTCACCGACACCGAAGACTCCGACCTGGTCGACGGCCTCACCATCTACCCGGACTTCGACGAAGACGGCTACGGCGACGCCTCGGGGGCCATGGTCTCGTGCACGGTCCTGTCTGGCTTCACCACCGACTCTGCCGACTGCGACGACACCAGCGCCCTCATCTCCCCCGACGCCACCGAGACCTGCAACGGTGTGGACGACGACTGCGACAGCCTCGTGGACGACGACGACACCGCGGTCACCGGCACCACCGCCTTCTACGTCGATGGCGATGGCGACGGCTACGGCGGCACGGGCACGGTCGCGGCCTGCATCCAGCCTTCGGGCGCCACCCTCGCCAGCACCGACTGCGACGACGCCGACAGCACCATCTCTCCGGGCGCCACCGAGACCTGCAACGGCATCGACGACGACTGCGACAGCCTCGTGGACGACGCCGACGACGCCGTCTCGGGCACCACCACCTGGTACTACGACGGCGATGGCGACGGTGCCGGCAGCACGGCGGCCACGGTCGATGCATGCGACCAGCCCACCGACTACGCCGCCACGTCCACCGACTGCGACGACGCCGACGCCGCCATCCACCCCGCAGCCGACGAAGCGTGCAACGGCTACGACGACGACTGCGACGGCCTGGTCGACGACGCCGACACCATCACCGACCCCTCTGGCCTCACCGCCTTCTACACCGACGCCGACAGCGACGGCTATGGCGTGGCCGGCAGCTCCACGCTCTCGTGCGAAGCCCCCTCGGGCATGGTCGACAACACCGACGACTGCGACGACACCGACGCCAGCGTGTCCCCGGCCGCCACCGAGACCTGCAACAGCGTAGACGACGACTGCGATGGCCTGGTCGACGACGACGACAGCGCGGTCACCGGCACCACCACCTGGTACGCCGACAGCGACGGCGACGGCTATGGCAACGCCACCTCCACCACCGACGCCTGCGCCATGCCGTCCGACCACGTGTCCGACAGCACCGACTGCGACGACACCGACAGCGCCATCTCGCCTGCCGCCACCGAGACCTGCAACGGCGAAGACGACGACTGCGACGGTGATGTAGACGACGCCGACAGCTCGGTCACGGGCACCACCACCTGGTATGCCGACGCCGACAGCGATGGGTACGGCGGCGCCACCATCAGCACCGTCTCCTGCGACGCCCCATCGGGCTTCGTCGACGACAGCTCCGACTGCGACGACACTCTGTCCACCGTGCGCCCCGACGCCGACGAGACCTGCAACACCCTCGACGACGACTGCGACGGCCTGGTCGACGACGACGACACCGTGGTCGACCTCGCCAGCCTCACCGCCTTCTACGCCGATGCAGACGGCGACGGCTACGGCCTGTCCACTAGCACCACCACGGCCTGCGAAGCGCCCTCCGGGTACGCCGACATGGGGGGCGACTGCGACGACACCGACAGCGCCATCTCTCCGGGTGCCATCGAGGTGTGCAACAGCGTAGACGACGACTGCGACGGCGACATCGACGCCGACGACGACAGCGCATCCGGCGTGGCCGTGTACTACCCCGACGTCGACGGCGATGGCTATGGCGACGAAGACCTGGGAGCGGCCGCCTGCTCGAGCCCCGGCAGTGGGTACATCACCGCCGGTGGAGACTGCGAAGACGCCGACGCCACGGTCAGTCCCGCCGAGACCGAAGTCTGCGGTGATGGCCTCGACAACGACTGCTCGGGCGGCGACCAGTCGTGCAGCACGGGCGGCTCCACAGGCGGGGGCGCCGGCACGCTCTACACCGTCGACACCCTGGCCTTCGCGAGCATCCAGGGGCTCGCCCAGTACGACGACGTGGGACAGCAAGCGGCGGCCGCCGGCGACCTCGACGGCGATGGGAGCGACGACCTGTTGCTCGGCATCGACGACAAGGGCAAAGCGTACGTCTACCTGGGCCCGCTGTCGGGCAGCCACGACTACACCGACGCCGACATCACCTTCACCGGCGAGCGCTCCACCGGCGATGTGGGCTGGAACGTCCTCCACACGGGCGATGTCGACCAAGACGGCCAGGACGACATCATGCTGGGGGGCCGCTACGACTACCACAGCAGCATCTCGTCCAATGGCGGCGTCTACCTGTGGAACGGCCCCGTCACGGGTGGCACCTTCGACTACACCACCGCCGATGTGCAGATCGAAGGCAGCGGCACCCGCGACTACCTGGGCGGTCTGTTCCAGAACGTGGGCGACGTCAACGGCGACGGCATCACCGACCTCCTCATCGGCGGCCGGGGCGCCCACCCCACCAAGTCCAGCAGCTACTACTACGGGGCGGTGTTCCTCTTCCACGGGCCGGTCACCAGCGGCACAGAGCTCGACGCCGTGGCCTATCTCGAAGGCGACTACTCCTACGGGTACGTGGGCGAGCGCAAGGCCGATGGCCGCGGCGACATCGACGGCGATGGCTTCTCCGACCTCCTCGTGAGCCAGTACGGCGAAGAGACCTTCCACGTGCTCTTCGGTCCGGTCACGGGGTCGGGCGACCTCTCCGCTGTGGCCGACCTCACCATCGTGGGCAGCTCCTCGGGCGCCACCGGGCAGGTCCTGGGCTTCGCGGGCGACCTCGACGGCGACGGCCTCGACGACATCTACGCGGGCGACCCCTACTTCGACTACAGCTCGAGCGAGACCAACTCCGGGCGTGTGTTCGTGTGGTACGGGCCCATGTCGGCTGCCAGCAGTGCCGCACAGCTGGCCGATGCCCGCTTCCAGTCGGCCCGCAAAGACGACCTCCTCGGCTACGACGTTGCGGTGCCCGGAGACCTCGACGGCGACGGCGCCCTCGACCTGGTCATGGGGGCCTACGGCGACGACGACCTCGCCTCGAACGCGGGTGCCGCCTACATCGTCACCGACACCCCATCCGGTACCTACGACCTCGACACCGACTTCCACGCGAAGGTGGTGGGAGCCGGTGCGGGCGACGAGCTCGGCTGGGGCATGGGTGCGGTGGGCGACCTCGACGGCGACGGCATCGACGACCTGGGCCTGGGGGCGCCCGGTGAGAACACCGTGGCCTACGATGCCGGCGTGCTCTACCTGCTGTCCGGGACCGGCTGGTAGGAACCCCTACGCTGCTGCGAGCAGGGCCCTCGGCACGTACCGCTCCTCGAGGGGGAGCCGGAACCACATCTCGGTGCCTTGACCGCTCACCGACCGGACGTCGATGCAGCCCCCGCGGACGAGCACCTCGGAGAGCACTGCGGCCGTGCCAACCCCTCGACCCGACATCTCCGTGGCGACGTCGCGCGTGCTCATGCCGTCGCTGAACATGGCGGCCACCAGGCAGTCTTGGGTGTCGTGGGGGAGCCCACGGTCGGCGGCGAGTTGGGTCAGGCGCTCCCAGGCCACCCCGGCTCCGTCGTCGGAGATGCGGATGTCGAGGAAGGCGGTCGCTTCGGGGGACGGCGTGCCACAGCGGGCATACGGTCCCTCTGCGTGCACCGCTTCGGCGGACACCACGGCGGTCTGGAGCTGCAGCCGACCGATGGGGTCCTTTCCGCGAGAGTGGCGCACGTCGGGGGCTTCGATGCCGTGGTCGACCGCGTTCCGCACGACGTGGACCAGGCTGTTCCACAGGCCTGCCCACGGCTCACGCGGGAGTCGCACACCGCCATCGTCCACCGACACCGCCAGCTGCTTGCCCAGGCTCTCGGCCATGTTCTCGGCCCGGCCACCGAGCGCGGACAGGCGTGGACCGACGGGGTCGGCGGCGAGGCGGGTGATGTGTGCGGCGATTGTGGTGCGGGACACGCCGTCCAGGATGGCGGTGTGGAGGTTGTTCCAGTCTTCGGGGCTCACCGTGCCGGTCGCGGTCGACGTGCCGGCCACCGTGTCGATGCGTGCCCGAAGCGCCGTCCAGGCCGTGGTGATGGGCTCGAGGTCCTCGTCGGTGGGAGGCGCGCCGGTGCTCTCCATGTCGTCCTCCACCGTGTGGCACAGGGCGGCGATGGAGTGCAGGCCGTAGATGGCGCTGTTGCCCTTGAGGGTGTGCACCTGGCGCTTGAAGAGGGCGAAGTCGGCGCGGGCGTGCTCGGGGGACAACGCCGCCACGAGCTGGTCGGCTTCGTTCAGGAAGTCCTCGAAGCCCGAGCGGTCCTTGTTCATGGCCTCGAAGACTGCGAGGAACTCGCGTTGCTTCTGCTCGGTCTCGCGCCGCTCCACCTCTGCCGTGACGTCTGTGATGACCACCAAGACATCCCGCAGCTCGTCGTCTTCGAGGATGGGCTTGTACGACAGGGTGAAGTGGTTGTCGCCGGCCTGGATGCGGGACGGCAGCTGGTCGATGCAGAGCTCGAGCGGCAGGAAGCCATCGGTGATGGACTCCCAGGAGAGGGCGAACCACTCGGCGAAGCCGGCCACGCTCGTGCCCAGGTGCGACCCGAGCTGGGTGTCCTCTGCGGGGATCCCGAAGAATCGGTCGAAGGCGGCGGACCGCTCGGAGCGGAGCTGTGCATCGGCATCCACGGTGACGATGGCCTGGTCGATGTTGTCGAGGACCAGGCGCATGTCTTCGTTGCGTCGGTTGAGGTCGCGGGTGCGGTCGGCGACGAGCGACTCGAGGTGGTCGCGGTGGGACGTGAGCTCGGCGTCTCGTTCCTGGATGCCTTGGAGCATGCCGTTGAAGGCGTCGGCCAGCAAGCCGAGCTCATCCTTCTGGTGGATGTCGGCCCGCACGGTGTAGTCGTCGTCGCGCTGGACCTTCGACGCAGCGGCGGCGAGCCGCTTGACCGGGTCGGAGATGAGGCCGTGGCTGAACAGGGCGACCGCGAAGGCCATGACGACCGAGCCGCCGAGCACCCCGGCCGCGATGCGGAGGAACTGCCACAGGCGTGCTTCGATGTCGGCCGTGCTGAAGACCACCACGAGCGTGCCGACGGCGGGGGGCGCTTCTGGAGGCGCCTCGGCACCGGGCTCTGCGGCTGGCGTGGGCTGCGCGATGGCCCGTTCGATGACCAGGTGGTCGGCGAATGTGGTGGCGAAGCCGGCGGCGTAGGTCTCGGGAAGGGGATCGGTGCCTTCCTTGGTCCAGTCCGCGAGCCGCTTGCCTTCCTTCGTGTACGCAGCGGCTGTGAGCGCAGTGGGCTCGGCGCCGATGGTTCCCAGGACAGTGGATGTGCTGCCGGGGTCTTGGAAGGACAGCGGGCCGACCAGGGTGACCGCGACGGTGTCGGAGAGAACGCCGAGTGTGCGGGCCTTTGCTTCGCCATAGCTGACGCGGTCGTAGGCGACGAAGGCAGCACATGCGGCGACGAGGACGGACGCACACGCACCCACCAGGAGGAAGATGAGCTTGGTGCGGATGGAGAGGTTTCGGACGACCTGCATGGGGGCTCCGAGCGTTGGGCGCTCTGATGGGGACAGGCGGGGTGGTCGGCTGGGGAAGACGGCGAACGCCCGGAACCGTGTGTGGGTCCGGGCGTTGGGGGAGGTCAGCGCACTTCCACCAGGCGGACGCCGGCGGGTGGTGCACTCCACGCTTCTGAGGCCAGGATGAAGCCGATGGCCCCGGGGTTCGCCTTCACTTGGGCGGCGATGTCGTCGACGGAGTGGAGCATCGGCGGAGCCACTCCCTGGCCGGCGAGCTCGCGTGACTGCCAATGGGCGGTGAAGCGTTGTCCGTTCATGCCGAGGACGCCGCTGAGGAGGGCATTTCCAGCGGGGCTATCCACCGGTCGGGCGTACACCTTCATCGGCACCACACCGTGCCAGAAGGCCGTGGTGCCCAGGTAGATGCTCTTCATCTCGGCCTTCGAGACCGACTGGGTGGGGTTGCGTGCGTTGAGGACAGCCATGACACGGTCACCCTGCGCTTCGGACGGACCGGGGGTCAGTGCGAGAGCGGTGGTGGCGAGGAGCCCGGCCAACATGTTGCGTCGTGTAAGCATTGGAGACCTCCTCAGTCGGCAAGCTGCCAAAGGTAGGACAGCGAGACTCGAACCTCGGGGTAGATGACCGGTTCGCCATTGTAGAGGTGGGCGTGGGCGCTGCCGTCGAGCTTGAGCGCCACCTGCGGAACCGGCCGGATGACCGAACCCACCGTGTACTTGAAGAACTGGCCGTCATCGGAGAGGCCGGCTTCTGCGTCGCCGCCGAAGTCCTTTTCCGCGATGGTCTCCGGGTTACTATAGTAGTCGATCTGCCCATAGGGCATCACCGAGGCCTTGTCTTTGATCGGGATGGTGTAGCCCGCACGCCCGTACCAGGTCTGGACGACGTAGCTCACCGGTCCGCCTCGGGTGCCCGCCTCGGGGTCGCCATTGACGAAGTAGCGGCTCATCTGGCGGTTGTTCAGGCCTGCGTCGGCCAGGGATGCGAGGGCTTCGTCGTCGCGAACAGCCTGGTGCGGCGCCGCCCAATACTCGCCCTGCACCTTGAGGCCCCCAGCGTTGACCTCTGCGTAGCCGCCGTAGATCTGGTAGTCGTCTTCCGACATCCAGTTGACGACGCCACCACGCGGCGAGCCATCGCCCATGCCGCGCGAAGGTTCTGCCGTTCCGTTGGTGGTGTAGTACGAGGTGCCAATCTTCACCGAACCACCGGCGTCGAAGTGCACGTCGGCGCTGAGCGGGATGGCGTCGCCAGCTTTCTCGTCGTTGCCGGTCGCCACGCTGTAGACGAGGGTGTTGCCGCCGATGGGCAGCGACCCGTGCAGCATCAGGTTGGTGGTGCGCGTGACGAGGAGGTGGTCCTTGTCGAAGAGCTCGGGCGGCTCGATGCCCATGAATGTGGGCGTGGCGTCGAGCATCTCGTTGTAGAGACCGAAGCGACGGTAAAGCTTGCCGAATCGGACGGCGAGGAACTGGCCGGCGATGGGCGCTTCCACCCAGGCGTTTCGGACGCCGATGGGCTCGTCGTCGGTGGCGCTGCCTGCGCCTGGAGCCGCGAGGTTGATGAAGTAGCGGTACTTGTCGTGGATGCTGCCTTGGACCATGACGTTGAAGTTCGCCACGTCGAACTCGCCCGGGTTCTCTTCCCAGACCGTCCGTCCAGCTTCGTCGACACCGGCAGGCGTCTCCGCCACCTTCTCCCAATAGGAGTCGATGAAGCCGTAGACCTTGGTGTCGAAGACACTGCGATGCACTTGGAAGTCCGACAGGTCTCCCCATCCGGCAGCGTTGTCTTCCGCCAGTGCGGGGGTTGCAGCCAGGGCCGCGCCGAGCACGACTGGCCATCGAGCGAGGTTCATCCGTCCCTCCAAGCTCTGGAGTGGGGGTTGTGAGCTTGAGTGTCCAACGGATGGGTGCCAACTTCCTTGAGTTGTTTCCGGCGCCTACGGGCAAATCAAAGCGCTGGGGACAGGTGGGTGCAGGCGGGGAAAGGGGGACGAGGCTGGGCTGTGATCGGCCTCGAAAGACCCGCTGTGGGGTTCAGGGCGTGGCCTCACGCGTGACCTGCCAGGCCCACCAGCCCGGTCCGGTGTGTGCAGGGGGACCGAGGAGGTCGGACAGCCGCTGTCGTTGGAGCCCCACATCGAAGCCCCGCTCTCGGACGTTGTGCAGGACCACGAAGCCGAACGACCGCGCCCGCAGGCTGGTCAGGGCGTCCGCAGCGGATGCGGTGCCACGGGTCCACGCCAGGAAGGGGTCGTCAGGCGCCGCTTCGCGGGACAGATAGGGCTGGAGCGAGTGGTGGAGGATGCCGCGTGTGTGGACCATCTGGGCCTGCTGGTAGTCGATGGTGCGGCCTCCCCGTCGTTGCGCTGGAAGGTCGTAGACACCGCCCGGGTGGGGGTCGTCGGCCAGGACCTGCATCGCCGACCAGTCGGTGGGGGTGTGCCTGGCCTGTGGAAGCACTCCGGCCACTTCCACCAGCGAGACGACGAGCACCAGGCCGGCGAGGAGGACGCGGTGCCGCTGGATGTGGTGGAGCGCGAGGGCTGCGGCCACGGGCGCGGCGAGGGTCCAGGGGGCCAGCAGGCGGGCGGGGGTCTGGTACCGAGTCAGGCCGGGCAGGCTGGCGAGCCATGTGAACGGTGCCCAGCTGGCCGGTGTGCCGGTGGGTGGGCGGTGCAGGAGGGTGGGCTCGGGGCCCAAAGAGAGGACCAGGGCGAGCAAGAGGCCCGTGGCCAGCCCAATGGTGAAGCGCCGACCGAGCGCACGGGCGGTCCATGGCAACGCGAGGAGGCAGAGGAGGGGCAGTGTGGCGGGCCTGGCTGCCATCCAGCTGTGGGGAACGGCCGGGACCACGGCGTTCTGGGCCGCTCTCAGGGCCCACTCCGTGGCGAACCGGCCCCCGCCTCCGGCTGTGCTGTGGGTGGCCAGCGCCCAGACGGCCGGACCCGCGAGCAGCACCGCCCCTGCGCCTCCGCCGACCAGCCGCAGCCGCGCCTTGTGGTCGGGGGCGATGGCGACCATCCAAGCGCCGAAAGCAGCGACGAACAGGGCGTATTCCCAGGCAACAGCCAACGAGAGTGCGCCGGTGAGCGCCACCGCCACCGGCCACTGCTTCCCCGGGTGTTGGGTAGTGGTGAGGCCGGCCGCGAGGAAGAGCGCCAGGATGCCCACGCCCACCTGCTCAGACCGGCCCGCCCACAGGTGCTGGAGCGTGGTGGGGTCGAGCTGGAGGAGCACGCCACAGAGGATGGCCGCGGGCCAGTCGAGTCGGAGGGCGCGTGCCATGGCCAGCCCACCCACACCGGCCACCAGCAGGTAGAACGCCATCGTGAGGTTGTAGGCGAGGGGAACGCCCACCAGCGGGGCCACCATCGACGCCAGCACGATGTCGGCCCAGCCGCCCAGGATGGGGAGGAGGTCGACGCCATCGGGCCACGAGAGCAGGTGGGCCCGGGTGAGGCTTCCGCGGGTGGCGTGCCAGATGGTCCAGAGGTGCCCTTCGAGGTCGGGGGTGGTGTGGCCCACGGCGCGGGTGGTGCCTCCGGCGATGGCGGTCCAGGCGGGAAGCAGCGCCAGCACGACGATGCGGCGTGGGGTTGGGGCGGGCATGCGTCCGGGGCTCAGATCTTCACCTTGATGGGCTTGCGCACGTGGAGCCGCACGAAGCCGTCCACCCACACGCCAAAGGTGGCGCCGTCGTCGCCCGCGAAGGGACTGTTGGTGACGATGCCCGGGCCCACGTTTCCGCCCACCGCCACGCCCACCTTCTTCTTCATGGCGGTCTCGAACTCTGGAGCGAGGTCGAGGCCCAGGTAGAGGTGGTTGGCGGGGGCGTTGTCATCGTCGGGGGTGAGGTCGGTCTGCACCCAGCCGATGCGGGGGGCGGCGCCGATCACGCGGTGGGACGGCTTCACCTTGTGGGCCAGGTAGATGGACACGGGGGTCCAGCCCACGGCCCGGAGGGTGGCGTCGGCGGTGTCCTTGTTGACGGGGGCGACCATCGCCTGGTCGGGGATGAGGCCCACGGGCAGGGGCACCACGTGAAGGTCATCCATCGACTTCACCATGCCCTTGTACTTGCGGGGCACCCGCCGCATCACCTTCTTCGAGTGGAGGGTCTTCTTCGACACCCAGCCCTCGGCCCGGAGCGCCACACCCACCGAGATGGGGGTGGGGCCGGTGTTTCCGGGCATCCAGACCGTGCCGACGGTGGGGCCGAAGCCGATGTTGACCGTGGCCGGGACTTTGCCACCCGCGGCCGCGAGGGCGGGGGAGAGAGCGGCGGTGCACAGGGCGAAGCAGGCAGCAGCGCGGACCATGGAGCCTCCGGTGGTGCCGCGATGCTATCCCCGCCCGAGGTTTTTTTGGGACTTGGGCCGAATTCTGCGAGCACTGTTGAGGGCTCCGGCAACCGAAGGGTGGACGCAGCGGGCGCGTGAGCTCGCACCGCTCGTGGATTGCGTCGAATCGGTGCTCGGGTTGGCCATCCTGGCTGCCCCGGGGACCGGTGGTGGAGGCCCTTTGTCCCTGGTGATGCCCATGTTTGCTGCTTTCTCCTTCCTTGGTTCCAGCCCCGCACACGCGACGACGTCTGCGCCGGTCTCCGTGTCGGCAGCTTCAGACGGTCGGGTGACGGGTGTGATGGTGCTGTCGGTCGATCCAGGCAAGCTCGAGGATGCCCTTGCCGACGGCGTTTCGCTCGCTGAGTCGAGTCCCGAGGTGCGCTCGGCCACGCTGCGCCAGGTGGGCGCGTGTCAGCACCTGACCCTCGATGTGGGGGGATGGGTTGCGCCACTGTTGGTGGAGACGGTTCGGTGCCGGACCTCCAACGGATGGTCCGAACGTCTCCGGGAGACAGGCGCGTTCTCGTCGTGGGACTCACGGTGGACGGTGGAGCCGCTGGCGGACGGACGGTCGAAGGTTCAGCTGTCGGTACGGACCGAGCTGACGATTCCTGTGCCGCGTTCGCTCACGATGCGCCGGGCCAAGGACTCGGTGCGCAAGTCGCTCGAAGACCTCGCCGTGCGGGTGGCCGAGTAGGTTCCGTGTTTCGGGACGCTTGGGACAGGCGGGCGGCCGTAGCTTGGGACCACCACCTCGGTTGGAGTCCCCCATGCCACGAGCGCTTCCCGTCCTGTTCGCTGTTGTTGCCGCCACTGTTCCCGCGTCCGTGCACGCCGAGACGCCTGCAGACTCGGGCGAGTCGGGCCTGATGATCTGGGCGCAGGGCTATGTGTCCACCCGAACCACGCGTGCAGATGCGTCGTTGTGGACGGCGGGCGACGTGGGCCTTCGCCTGGTGGTGGGCAAGTCGGCCTGGACGGGTGAGCACTCGGTGCTGCCGGGCTTTGCAGACACGATGGATGGCCTGGAGGCCGGCCTGGGCGGTGGGGTGTTCGTCCGCCAGGAGACCGCCCACCCGGCCAGCGGAGAAGCGAGCGGTCTGGCGGCGGGTGTGTCGTTGGTGCGGGTGGGGCGTTCGCCGACGGGGCGACCGGCCGTTCTCTACATCGAAGGCGGCCCGCGCTGGTCTCTCGACGACAGCCACTCCGTGATGGGAGCGGCGGACGGAGGCGTCCAGCGCGGGTTGGTCACGTTCGGTTGGCAGATGTCGTTGGTCGAGTCGCTCTGGTTTGGCCCGGTGGGCGAGGTCCAGTTCGGTGCGGACCTGCCCTTCGAGGAGAGCGTGGGCCTCCAGGTGGGCCACGTGTTCTGACCGGCGCCTACTTTGCAGCCACAGCCACCACCGGTCGACCTCGAAGCTCGCGGGCCAGTCGCTCCTGTTCGTCGGCGTGGAGGTCGCGTCCGGTGAGCCGCACCACGGTCCCGCGCACCCGCTGGGCCGTCTCTGCGACCCGGTCGAGGAACGCGCGCGAGGTCTCCCGCAGGACATCGAGCTGGCGCTGAAGCTCCGCCTGCACCTCGATGTCGAGGGCCTCGACCTGTGCGTGGGTGGGGCCGTCGGGGCCGACCACGTCGGGGTGGACCGCATGGCCGAGCTGGTACCGCATGGCGGTGGGGGGTGGCAGGTGGGGCCAGGGGCCCACGGTCAGGCCGAACGGAAAGGACAGGTGGACGGGGAAGATGTGCGCCCGGAAGTGCTTGGGCAGGCCCAGGCGGCGGGCGATGCGGTTGCCGTCGTCGAGCACGATGAGGGTGTGGTGGGCGCCGGCGTGGGCCACGGGAACGATGGGAGTGCCGGTCTCGAGGGCCATGCGGGCGTAGCCCCTGCGACCGTGGAAGTCGATCTTCCAGCGGGCGCTGAAGGGGCGCCAGGTGTCGCGGTCGCCACCGGGAAACACGAGCAGGTCTTTTCTGTGGTCGGCCAGGACGCGACGGGCGAGGTCTCGGCGGGCCCGTAGGACGCCGCGGCGAGCGAGGAAGCGGGCCGTGCGCTCGGTGGCGAAGAGCATGTCGTGGCCGAGCACGTGGAGGGGACGGTGGTCGTGGTGGCGGTACCAGGCGGCCAGGAGTCCCCAGGCATCGGGAATGACGGTGCCGCCGCTGTGGTTGGCGACCAGCATGGCGCGGGTGTCGGGCAGGCGCTCCCAGCTGCCCACGGTGGCGGGGTAGGGGCCGCGCTTCGGGTCGAACAGGCGCCCCACGCCTCGGAGGGTGCGGCGCACGCAGGCGGGGTCCAGGTGCGCGGGCTCGGTGCCCCAAGACGCAGGTGCAGAATCGGGCGACGTTCGAATGGTCCACCTCCGGGTTGCCCGGCATCCGTTGCCCGGCACACCCTTCGGTTGCCGCTGCGCTGCAGAGTGCTCGCCCAATCATGAAGAAACGGAAGAATTCCGGTTCGAGCGGGAGCTGACGCGGGACATTGCGACACGTGGCCGTGCCCGGCATCGTGCGGAGTCCTCGTTGGAGTCTGCATGTCCAGGTTGCGTCTACAGTTGTGGGTCCCCCTCTTCCTCGGTGTGGGGTGCCTGCCCGAGAAGTCCGACGGCTCGGACGGTGACCATGGCATCCGCATCATCGAGGAGACCCCGGACACCGTGGAGCCGGGCGAGCCCATCCCCGACCCCGACCCCGATGCAGACACGGACGTCGACGCCGACACCGACACTGACACGGATGCCGACACCGACGCTGACACGGATGCCGACACCGACGCGGATGCCGACGCCGACTTCTCGGGCCGGGTGGTGTTTGCCGACGGCTCCGCAGCGGAGGGCGTGCAGGTGCGCATGTGCTTGTCGTCGTGCTTCGTGGCGATGACCGACAGCGCCGGCGAGTGGACCCATGAGGCCCTTCCTGAAGGTGACTATGGCTTCCAGGCCGTTGTTCTCGGGGACTCTTCCTTCTCGGTCCCCACCGGTCTGGTGGCACTGTCCACCCACACCACGCTCTCGGAGCCTGTGGTGCTGCCGGCGTTCGCCACCCGCGAGGATGTGTCCGAGGCGGCGGTCATCTCGGGCGACGGGCTGACCATCACCTACGACGGCGCGGGCCTCACCTCCGGCACCTACACGCCCGACTTTGGCGACGAATACATCGCCACGGTGGCGGTCGACCTGGCCGCCACGGGCCTGCCGCTCGATGGGCTCGATGGGGAGCCGGTGGCTGCGTGGTTCCTGGGCAACTTCGACACCACCCCGGCCGCGCCACTCGCGTTTGTGGCCGACGACGACTTCGGCGTCGACGACGGCACCGAGCTCGGTGTGTGGGTGCTCGACAGCGTGGCGCACGCGTGGGTGTCCGGCGGCACAGCCACGGTCTCGGGGGGCCAGGTGGCCTCGGACTCTGGGAGCGGGATTCCCTTGATGTCGGTGCTGGTGCTGGTGGAGTAGCGGCTACCGCCCCAGGCCCTGGTTCATCTTGGGCGACGTGCCCGGCAGGAACTCGGCCCCACCGCCCACGGCGACCTGCACGGCCACGTGGACGGCGGGCTGGAGGGGCCGGTCGAGGCTGCGCATCACGTTGGCGAAGTCGTCGCTGGGGAGGTCGGGCACGGGGACCACAGTGACCCGGTGGTCCTGGTCGGCGCCGAGCTCGCCGGCAGTGGCGGTGAGGGCCTCGCCGAGGTCGCCTTCGCAGCTGGCGGCCATCGCTTGGACAAAGCCCGCCAGCTCGGGGTCGACCGCGACCGACGGCAGCGGCACATTCAGCGTGCGGCGCAGCTGGAGGCCGAGTGTGATGACCGCCAGGGCGGGGATCGAGAAGGTCTCGGCGGGGTCGCCTCGGCGGGCGGCCGCGTCGCTGGCGAGGATGAGGTAGTACGTGCGGATGGTGAGGGGGCGGGTCCACATCAGCGTGGGGAGCCGCCCGTAGCGCTTGCGGCCGCGCTTCACGCACCAGAGGTCGCCGCTGTCGGGGTCGCGGCTGCGGTACCACTCGGCGAGGGGCGCGGGGAGGGTGTCGAGCGGGACGGCCGGCAGCATGCGGGGACGGCCGGCGCCGATGTCGTAGCAGGTGTCGATGCCGTCGCGGATCTGACGCCCGAGGGTGGACCACATGGACGGCACACCGCTGCTGTCGGTGGACCGGGCCAGGAGGTTGATGGGGCGGTCTTGCTCCACGAGCTTGGGCCAAGGTCCCATGCGGTACGGCAGCACCACGATGTGGTCGCCGGCGGTGCGTTCGTCCTGGAAGCGGGCGTGGACCCCCACCCCCTCGACGCCAGCTTCGAGCAGCAGGTCGCGGGCCCAGTGGACCAGACGACCGTGCACCAGCCGCATCACGGCGTGGGTGTGGGCGAAGGGGTTCATGGACGCTCCGGGAGCCGACCGATCCGTTCGAGCGTGGATGGCCAGGGTGCGCCATGGTACCTCCCTGCAGCTCTGGAGGCGGTCATGCGGGAGCTGGAAGCGGCACGCACGGCGTGGCTGGCGCGACTCGATGGCACCGAGACGTCGGCGGAGCGCATCGCTGATGCCTTGCCGGCCGGCTGGCGCGCGCGCGGGGGGCTGTCCGGGCCAGAAGCCGAGCTGGTGGTGCTCGCGGCGCTTGCGGTGCTGGACGGCACGGTCGCCGCGGCGTGTGGGCAGGCCCGCGGGTGTCTGGAGGAGCCTTGGCCCACGCTGTCGCTCGCCATGCGCCTCATTCCCGGGCTTTCCTGGGCGCATGTGGTGTCGACGGGCGCCGCGCGTGCGGCTGGCCTGGTGGCAGTGGATCCCGATGTGCCGATGCGCTCGCGACTGCGTTGCCCGGAGCGCGTGTGGGCAGCGCTGACTGGCACTCGGGTGCCCGACCCGACCCTGGCCAACATCGCGGGCCCTGGTCCTCGTTCGTCGGTTGCGCTGCACCACGACGCTCCGCCGGCCGACACCCTCAAGTCCCGCGATGTGGTGTTGGTCGGCTCCGACCGCGAGACGCTGGTGCCGGCCGCTGCCGCCTTCGTCGCCCAAGCCGGCCAGTCTCTCCTGCGCGTTCGCGCCGACCTGCTTCCCGAGAATGTGGTGCCCATCGTGGTGGCCATCCGTCGAGAGCAGGTGCTCGAAGGTGCCGTGTGTGTGGTCGATCTGCTCGACGCCTCCGATGCCCACCGCGTGCGGGCCTGGCGCCTGGTGCGTGGGGTGTGGGGCTCGGTGGTGCGTCTGGAGCGCAGCCCGGTGGCGATGGGAGAGCGGTCGTTCGTGCCGTGGCTGGTGGCGGCTCCCTCGCTGCTCGAGCGAACGGAAGGCTGGCGCACTGACCTGGCCCCGCTCTCGCTGCCCGACGACCAACGAGAGGCGGCTGCGCTGCGGCTGGCCGATGCGTTTCGCCTGTCCGCCGACGCCCGACACACCACCGTGGCGCACGCCAAGGGGGCCCCAGACCCCCTCGCTTCAGTGTGGAGTGCGGCGGCTGCCCACTCGGTGCGGCCGCCGGGCCGGCTGGTGCATGTGCACACTGCCTCGACGGTGGGCTGGGGTGGGCTGGTCGTCGAGGATGACGTGCAGAGCGCCCTTCGCGCCTTGGTGAACGCAGCCCGTGACCGTGCGCGGGTGATGTCGGCCTGGGGCATGGCGGTGGGACGCGCTGGCGGGTTGACGGCTCTGTTCACGGGGCCGAGCGGAACCGGCAAGACGTTGGCAGCCGAGGTGGTGGCCTCGGAGCTTGGGCTGGCGTTGTGGCGCATCGACCTGTCGATGGTGGTCAGCAAGTACATCGGCGAGACCGAAAAGCACCTGGGGGCGGTGTTCGACGCCGCGGAAGGCTCGGGGGCGGTGCTGCTGTTCGACGAAGCCGATGCCCTGTTCGCCCAGCGCAGCGATGTGTCCGACTCGCGCGACCGCTACGCCAACCTCGAGGTGGGGTTCCTGCTCCAGCGCATCGAGTCGTTCGGGGGCCTGGCCATCCTCACCACCAACCTCGAAGACCAGCTGGACGCGGCCTTTCAGCGGCGCCTGTTCACGGTGGTGCGCTTCGGGTTTCCCGCGCGGGAACGTCGAGCGGCGCTGTGGGCGCGGGTGTTTCCGCCAGCGGTGCCCACGTCGGGCTTGGATGTGGACCGCCTGGCGCAGGTGCAGCTCACCGGTGCGGGCATTCGCGCGGTCGCCACCCGAGCGGCGTTCCTAGCCACGGCGGGAGAGGGCTCTCCAGTGGTGACGATGGCCATCCTGGCGGAGGCTGTGCGGACTTGGATGCATCAGCAGCGGCGGGCGCTGTCGGCACGTGAGCTGGAGGGGTGGGACTGAGGTTGGGCGCGGTGGGTCTCGGGGCACCCCGTGCCTGTCAACCCCTGCGGGGTGTGACAGTGCCCACCAGCGGGCAGGTAGCCCGCTGGCGCCGCCTGCTTCGCAAGCACCTCCCCCTGAAGGGGGAGGACTTTGGGTTTGCGGGCCCCGTCCGCCTGAAGGGGGAGGACTGTGAGAACAACGATGTCCTCCCCCTGAAGGGGTCTCTTTTGATCACATTGCCGAGTGGCTGCTTGTAGACAGCGTTCTCGGCGACGTGCTCCGGCTTCGTCCATCCCTGAAGGGGGAGGACATCGGTCATTGGACGGAGGACTGCTGTGCTACGTGTTCGGTCAGCCTCGACCGAGTCGTTCGGAGCGTGAGCGTCAGCGAACAAAGCGACGAATCTGGCACCTACTCTTCGATTCGTCGTCCCCCGAGCCCATCGATACCCGGACCCGACAGCCGGCCCGGGATCAGGCACCAGCCGTCGAACCCTGCGAACCATCGCCCGTCGGCACCGGGCCCGCATAGGGGGTCCAGGGGGACGTACGGAGTAGTCCCCCGGCCGGAGGGGCCCGGGGAGGACGGAGTTCTCCCCGGAAAACAGGGGGTGTCTGGGGGAGCAAGGCGCCGGGCGCGAAGCGCACAGGAGGCGCCGCGGTAGTCGCTCCGAAGGAGCAGTCCCCCGCTGATGCACGAGCAGTCAGCCCCGAGCCAACCTCAACCGAGGACACTGTGTTCTGTCGGTGGAGCGCACGACTTGTGCGGGTAGGAGACCCCTTCAGGGGGAGGTGCCTGCGAAGCAGGCGGAGGGGGCCCCACTACCCGTCACCCGACTCGAACAGTCCAGCCGCGAGCGCAAAGCGCATCGGAGGCGCCGCGGTAGGTCCCATCCTCGCATCACTCGCGAACGGAACGCAATGGTACCTGCCCACCACTCCCCCCAGAGCCGCCGCCACCCCACTCAACCATTCAACCCACGCAACCGGAACCGCAGCCGCTTCACACCCTGACCCCGCAGCTGACACGCCCGCGACTCCGTCACACCCAGGTCCGCCCCAATCGCCTTCAGCGTGCGGTGCTGCAGGTAGTACTCCGTCACCGCAAACCGTTCCTTCTCCGGCAGCCGCAGCACCGCCTCCGCCACCGCCTTGCGCACTTCCGTGTCGCCCAGCGTGTCCTCCGCGTTCGGGTCGCCGTTCGAGAGGCTCTCCACCAGCAGCGTTGCGCCGTCTTCCGTCGTGCTCGCGTCCAGGCTCGCCACCGACGCAATCAGTGAATCGCTCACATAGGCGTCGAACTTCTTCGGCGCGAGATCCAGCTGCTGCCGCATCTCTTCGCGGGTCGGCACCCGACCCAGGCGGTGGCGGAGCGACTCCTGCTCCTGCTGCAGCCGGTTGTGCTTGCGACGAACCGAGCGGGGCACGATGTCGTCCGCGCGCAGGGCGTCGATCATCTGGCCCTTGATGCGCAGCTCCGCGTAGGCCTTGAACGGCACGCCCTTGCTCGAGTCGAAGCGGTCACACGCGTTCAGCAGGCCGATGACCCCGATGTTCACCAGCTCGTCCACCTCCACCGACGGCGGCAGGCGCTTCGACAGGCGGGTCGCGATGGTGCGGATGAGCGGCAGGTGCTGCAGGACCACATCGCCGGTGTCGGGCGTGGTGTCGGCGCCTGGCTGGGCGGTGAACATGGCGAGCTGGGCAGACATGCAGACTCCGGCGTGGGTGTCACGTCGTGTCTGTGCATGTGTTGTGCCAGCTCCCCAGATCCGTTCTTGTGTTCGAGAACACCGTGTTCATCGTGAGTCGGACCGCCGCGGACCGTATCTGTCTTGATGCAGTATCCGCGACGACCCGGTTCTCACTCACACCACGAAGTTCACCAGCCGACCCGGAACGTAGATCTCCTTGCGGATGGTCTTGCCGTCCAGGTGCTTCGCCACACTGTCGATGGCCTTCGCCGCCGCCAGGATGTCCGCGCGGTCGGCGTCGCGGGCCACCTGCAGGCGTCCGCGCAGCTTGCCACGCACCTGCACCACGATGGTGACTTCGTCGTCCACCAGGGCCTTCGGGTCGAACTTCGGCCAGGCCGTGTACGTGAGGCTGTCGGTGTGGCCCAGCATCTCCCACAGCTCTTCAGCCAGGTGCGGCGCGTAGGGCGACAGGATGAGCACGAAGGCTTCGGCCTCTTCGCGGGCGGGCAGCTTGCCACCGCAGATGTTCACGAACTCCATCATCTTCGCGACCGGCGTGTTCACCTTGAGCTGCTCGATGCCCTCGGTGGTCTCGCGGATGGCCACGTGCAGCGCCTTCTTCACCTTCTTGTCGGTCTTGCCGAAGGGCCGGAGCTCGCCCGTGTCTTCGTTGACGAACAGGCGCCACACCCGGGCCAGGAAGCGGAAGATGCCGTCGCAGCCGCTCGTCTGCCAGGGCTTCACCTGCTCGAGCGGCCCCATGAACATCTCGTAGACGCGGAGCGTGTCGGCGCCGTACTTCTCGACGATTTCCATCGGGTCGACCGAGTTGTTGAGCGACTTGCCCATCTTCCCGATCTTGCACTCGACCGGGGTGTCGGTGCCCTTCACGAACCAGTCGGTGGAGACCGTCTGGCCACTCCAGGCCGACACCAGCTCGGCGGGGGCATCGGTGCGCTGCTCGACCGCATCGGGGGCGTGGTACTTCCCGCTGGCCTCGCGGTAGGCGTACGCCAGAATCATCCCCTGGTTGAAGAGCTTCTGGAAGGGCTCCTTGGTGGGGACCAGACCGCAGTCGTAGAGCACCTTGTGCCAGAAGCGCGCGTACAGCAGGTGCAGCACCGCGTGCTCCACACCACCGATGTAGAGGTCCACGTTCTTCCAGTACGACACCGCTTCCGGGCTGAACGGCAGCTCCGTGTTGTGGGGGTCCATGTACCGGAGGTAGTACCAGCACGAGCCCGCCCACTGCGGCATCGTGTTGGTCTCGCGCAAGGCCGGCTTGCCGTCCACCGTCGTGTGCAGCCAGTCGCCCGCGCGGGCCAGAGGGGGCTTGCCGTCGGCCGTGGGCTTGTAGGCGTCCACCGCGGGAAGGGCCACGGGCAGGTCGTCGTAGGAGACCGGGACCACCGTGCCGTCTTCGAGGTGCGCCATGGGGAAGGGCTCGCCCCAGTACCGCTGCCGCGAGAACAGCCAGTCGCGCAGCTTGAAGTTCACCTTCCGCTCGCCCACGCCCTGCGCTTCGAGCCAGTCGATGATGGCAGCCTTGAACTCGGCCACCCGCATGCCGTCGAACTGACCGGAGTTGACCGCCGGGCCGTCGCCCGTCCAGGCCTCTTCCTGCACATCGTGGCCCTCGGGCGTGCCGATGACCGGGATGATGTCGAGGCCGAACTTCTTGGCGAAGGCGTGGTCGCGGGTGTCGTGGGCGGGCACGGCCATGATGGCGCCCGTGCCGTACGTGGCCAGCACGTAGTCGGCCACCCAGATGGGGATGGGCTTGCCGTTGACCGGGTTGATGGCGTAGGCGCCCGTGAACACGCCGGTCTTTTCCTTCTCGGCGGCCACCTGGCGGTCCATGTCGGAGCGGTTCTTCGCCGCTTCCACGTACGCCTCCACCTCGGCCTTGCGGTCGGCGGTGGTGATGCGCGACACCAGGTCGTGCTCGGGAGCCAGCACGCAGTACGTGGCGCCGAACAGGGTGTCGGGGCGTGTGGTGTAGACCACGAACCCGCCCTCGTCGCCGGCATCTTCGAGGCCCTGCACCGAGAAGCGCACCTGGGCGCCCTCGCTGCGGCCAATCCACTGGCGCTGCATCTCCAGCACGCCTTCGGGCCAGTCCAGGCCGTCGAGGTCGTCGAGCAGGCGCTGGGCGTAGGCCGTGATCTTGAGCATCCACTGGCGCATGTTGCGGCGCTCGACAGGGTCGCCCGTCTCCACGTACCGACCGTCGACCACCTCTTCGTTGGCCAGCACGGTGCCCTGGGCCGGACACCAGTTCACGGGCACCTCTTCGAGGTACGCGAGGCCCTGCTCATGCAGCTTCAGGAAGATCCACTGCGTCCAGTGGTAGTAGTCGGGCTCGCAGGTGGACACCTCGCGCGACCAGTCGAACGAGAAGCCCAGGCGGAGCATCTGCTCGCGGAAGTACGCGATGCGTTCCCGCGTGATGGTGGCGGGGTGGCGGTTTTCGCGCAGTGCGGCACGTTCGGCGGGTAGGCCGAAGGAGTCGAAGCCGATGGGGTTGAGCACCGCGTGGCCCGTCATGCGCTTGTAGCGAGCCACGAGGTCGACGGCGGTGTACGACTCGGGGTGGCCGACATGTAGCCCGGACCCGGAGGGGTAGGGGAACATGCAAAGCACGTAGTACTTGGGCTTCTCGGTGTCTTCGGTTGCGGCGAAGGTGCTGTCCTTCGCCCAGCGAGCCTGCCACTTGGGCTCGATGTTTGCTGGCGTGTAGCGACTCATGGTCGGGGGCCTCCGTGGGCGGCGCGCATAACGCCCATGGATCTGCCCGGCAGCGGTGGCCAGGTGCCGGGGACCGTACAGGCCATCCCAGCGCAGAGCCCGTGCTCGGACTCAGGTGCTGCGGGCAACCGAAGCCGCACCCACCTGTCGGCGGACCGCCACTGCACGGGCGAGCTGACGACCCACCTGGCGGGCTTCGGTGTCGGTGGCTTCGAGCTGCTGGTCTGTCCAGGGCAGCAGTGCGATGACCGCCATCCCGGCAGCGATGAGACCCGCCGCGAGGACGAACGTGAGCAGCCCATCCGCAGTGAGAGAAGAAAGAGCGTCAGCGCCAGCGAAGACGTCGATGAGGGTGGCGAGGGCTTCCAGTGTTGCAGCCATGTGGCCTCCTGAACGTACGTCCAGACCATACTGGACTGTCAGGCAGGGTGCCAACAGATCCATCCGGTCAATATCTGTCCTTGACTGGGCTTGCGGCGTTCCAGTGCCCGGTCTTGCAGACATGCTCTCCGTCGGATCGGTCAATGGTGCCCTTGATCCGATTTCTCAAAGATGGCTCAAGCACCCCCGATCGCGTGGAACATCCACCGGAAGTCGCTTCCCGGGCGATCTTGTGCCGTCCCGATCCGTGGCACAGCGTCGGCCCACCGCCTGACCTCGCCCACCAGACCCCGACCGACCCACACGCCTCGCCCGACCCACGCGCCGCGATCGGCAGTGCCTCGGATCTGCGATCAGCTGACGAAGATGACGATCGTGGGGGCGATCTCGATCAGATGTTCAGGAGGAGATCTCGCCGCTGCGCCCATTCATCCAGGCGTGCCGGGTCGGCTGGAAAGCGGCTGTGGTGCAGCTCGAGCCGCGCCATCCGGCCAGCCACCGGCGCCAGTCGGGCCAGCCACCGAGGCGCGCGCACCGCCCCGAGCAACATCTTCGGGAGGTCGGGGAGATCGGCGCGACCCAGCCCCGGCCGGCGCTGTGAGAGGGTCCGTCCGGTGGCACCGGGAGCCATCAGACCGCTGGCGAACAGGTCGCGGAGGTCGTCGGGAGACAGGCTGCGCGAGAAGCGGGCGAAGGCCACCGACCCACAGAACTGACCCCCCCGGGACTTCTGCCACCGGCGCGTGAAGTCCCACAGGGTGGCGCCCTCCGCGAGGGTGTCCGCGAGCATCCGTGCCGCGACGAGCTGCGCGCCGATGCCGGACCCGTGGGCCGCGAAGACCTGCCTGCCGGCGTCGCCAATGCGGACCAGCGGACCGTCATCCAGCCGTGCCAGGGGCGGAAGGAGCGGAATGGCCCGCGAACCACCAAACAGCCGCTCACCCACCCAGGCGTGCTGCTGGACAAAGCGGTCAAGGAGCTGGACCCCAGACGGGTGGCCAGCGGCCGGGATGCTGCCCGTGAGGATGTAGAGAACGTCGCGATGGGCGTCCAGCCGGACATTCACGATGCTGTACCCGCCTGCCACACCCGTGAAGCACAGAGTGTCGCCCGGGGGGACACCATGGTCGGTGAAGAAGCGCTCCGCCGCGCCACGGTCGGTGACGGTGCGGGCCTGCTGGGCAGCCACACACAGCTCTTCGCGCGGCACTTCGGGAGGTGGCGCGAACGGAACGCCCTTGAGGCCCGACGCATCCACCACCACGCGGGCACGGTAGGTCCCGTGTGAGGTCCGAATCGTGGCCCCCGCATCGTCGGGCTCCCACGCCGTGGCCGACTCGCCCCCACAGAGTCGAGCGCCCGCGGCCCGTGCATCCGACTGCAAGCGGGCCACCAGATGCCGCATGTCGACGTCCAACAGCTCCGCCGACGGAACGGTCACGCGCCCCGGTCCGTAGCCGGCCACCATATGGAAGGGGTGGCCGCTGCCCCTGAGCTCCGCACCTTCGGGTTGCGGGACGTCTGCGGCATCAAACGCCCACGCCGGTACCCCATTGAGCCATCGGGCCCCGGCCTCATGCAGCGGGGAGCGGTCGATGGCCACCACCGACAGCCCCGCACGGGCGCACGCACGCGCGACGGCGGCTCCGGCGGTACCCGTACCCACAACAAAGACGTCTAGTTCTCCCGACACGGACACCTCGAGCAGGCGGTGACGCGCCGAGGGCTAACGCGGATTGAGCGCCCCACCACGCTCTCCCCGGGTGTCCCGACCTGTGGGCCACTCCGTCCCCCAAACCAGTCTTCCGCCGGGCTTACAGGTCCGACTGAACCGGTCGTGAAGGCTGGTCTCGCGGGTGTTTCGGTGAAACTGGTACCCCAAGTGCGTCAAATGTCGTCAGACCTGTTGCGCGTGTCCGGACACGGTTCAACACCCCGTTAGGGCCCCGATGCCACGAATGGGGCACCAGCTCCCCGAGACGTCGTGGTACCTGCTCGACGGGCCCATCATGTCCCACACACCGCCGGATTCCGCCAGCCCCCGGCCATCGCTCGCCATCGAATTGCTCGCCGGTCATCCCGAGGTGTCGCTCGACGGGACGCTGCTCCCCATCGGTACAGAGGTCGAGCTCGAGCGCGGGGGACGCTGGTTTCGGGCCTGGATTGTCGAAGACGCCTTCATGGCCACACCCTGCGTGCGCATCATCGACCCACGCTGGCCCGGTGCACCGCTCACCGTGTCGGTGGCCAACCTGTCGCTCGTGCCAGCCCGTCCGGCCTGACTGCGTCGGCGTTTCCGTCGCGGTCCTCTAACCGCTACCCATCGGCGTCCACGTAGATAGGCTGGCTGAACAGCCAGGGGTAGGCCGTCATCCAGTCGTCGGCGACCGCACCCAGGAATGGCCGCAGGTGGTGGGGCACGATGTCCACTTCCACCCGGTAGGCGCCGGGCGCGGAGAGAGGGTGGTCGCCGCAGCCGGTGGCCCATGCCGCCCCGTTGTGGAGCACCGTGACCGTGAGGTCGGGGGCGTCGGGACCTTGTGGGCTGGTGGGGGCGAGGGTGGGACACGTGACCGTGAGGGTGCCGCCGGAGACCGTCCCACCGGTCTCGACCACCGAGCCGTCGGCGGCGGTGGCATAGACATCGAAGCCCGTGGGCGTGCCCAGGACCTCGGCCACCACATGGAAGTGGCCGCGTGCCAGGGCGTCTTGGATGGCCGCGGGATCGGTGGCCTCCGACTCTGCGACGCGGATGTGTTGGGTCCACCAGCGCACCATGCGTCGGAACGAATCGCCCCGCTCACCGTCGGGAAGGTCCATCGGAAGGGTGTTCTGGTGGGCGTCTGTGCCGGCGGTGCCCACCACACGGTGGCCGGCGGCGGTGAGGCGGTCCCAGTGGGCCAAGGAGACGGTGTGGCGCTCGAGCACCGCAAGCACCAGGAGGTCGGACGCGAGCGTGCTGTCGTCGGCGGTGAACGGTGCGATGCGGGCCACCCAGTCGGAGGCCTCGAAGCCCAGGTCGCCCGAGCGGATGCGGGGGTCGAAGGCCGCGTGCAGGTTGAACAGCTCGACCGCGCCCACCCCGTCGGTCACCACGCGCTCCAGCCACTCTGCGTCGCGTCCTTCGGTGTGTGCGACCGCCACGAGCGCGCCCCGGTCGAGCATGGTGTGGATGGTGTCCGTGTCGTCGGCGTTGGCGATGGCATCTTCGGTGGTGGGGTCGTCGGCGAGCGGTGCGAGGAGTCCCACGGGCATGAGGGTGTCCTCGTACCCCACGCGAATGAGCACATCGCCACCGTCGTCGCAGGCCCAGCGCGCTGCTGCGGGAGCGCCGTCCACATCCACCACGGTGTCTACGCCCGAGCGGACATGGAAGCGGTCGGCGAAGGACTGTTCCGCCGCGTGGCTCGGGTGGTCGGTGAGCCAGGCCACGTCGATTCCCGCAGTGCACAGCCCGGAGCGGAGGTCGGCGAGGCAGTCGCTGTCGGGCTCGCCATCGATGAGCGGCACCCCGTCGCAGGCGTCGTGAGACCAGGGGGAGTGCAGGTGGACGATGCCCCGAAGCGTGCGGGCGCCTCGGACGAGCGGGAGGTCGGGCGTGGGGACCGCGCCGGCAGACCAGGTGGGCTCGGAGGGTGCGGCAGAGTCGGTTGCGCCGGGGGGGGACTTGTCGGCCGGGGGGGTGGACCCACACCCGAGCGCCCATGCGCAGAAGATGGATGGCCGGGAGATGCGGCGGATCATGGGACCTCCGGCAGGGGGCGGGTCGTCGACCGGTCAGCGGGGGTGGGTCTGGTAGCGTAGCGCGTGGCGAAATGGTGACAGGAATGAAGGCGATGGGGACCATCGGTGCTCGGCATGGCCGTCTGCAGGCGACGCGGGATGCGTTCTCCCGTGTGGTCCGCTTGCTGAATGGTGGTCCCGACGGCGTTGGCCAGCGCCTCGACCCCCACCTGGCCCGCTCTGTGGCGGTGGCCTGGACCCTCTCCAGGGGGGCATCGGACCGACCGCAGGCCGCCATGCAGGTCCTGGGCGAACACCCGAACCCGGATGCCTGCGCTGCGCTCGTCCAACGGCTCGCCCACCGAGATGACTCTGCGCCCACCCTGCCGCCCGGCGCTCCCATCGAGCGAGCCCGTGCCCTGGGCTGGACCTACGCGGCGCTCTTGGACGTGGGCGTGGTGCGTGCAGGGCAGGGGCATCCGCTGGACGTCACCATTGCGGGCCGCAACCCCGAGCTCGGCGCGTACTACACGCCGGATGCCGTGGTGGACGAAGTGGTCGGCACCACGCTGGCCCCCATCCTGGCGCGATGCCCCACCGTGGAGTCCGTGCTGGCTCTGCGGGCCTGCGACCCTGCTGCGGGGTCGGGTGCGTTCTTGTTGGGGGTGGTCGACCACCTCGCGCGGGCCGTGGTCGACCGCAGCCGTGGCACGCTGTCTCACTGCCAGGCCGTCTCCAAAGTCATCGCCACCAGTGTCTATGGGCTCGACCTCGACCCCCTCACCGTGGGTGTCCTGCGGCGGGTGCTGGCCGTGGCGGCGGGCGGATGTGTCGCCGGACACCGGGTGAAGGTGGGCGACGCTCTCGTGGGCCTCACGCCGGCCCAGATCGATGCTGGAGACTGGGAACCCACCCGCTCCACCGGCGTGACCGTCCATCCAAGCTCTCGCGCATCCTTTGGGGACGCCGTGGTGGCCGCCTTCTTCGCCGAACGCTCCCCCGCCGCACGTCGCCGGCGCCTCCAAGAGCTGCGGTCGGGCGCACCCATCCCCGCGGGCTGGACCCCACCACCCGACCTCCAAGCCGTCCTCGACAGCCCCCACCTCACCCCGCCCCTTCGGCCCCTCCACTGGGAGGAGGCCTTCCCCCGCGTGTTCACCGACCACTGCCCCGGCTTCGACATCGTGGTGGCCAATCCCCCGTTTCGGAGCGCACGGTCGGTCGACTCGGCCTCCCGCCGCACCCGCCGCGACCTCCTCCGTGTGCTGCACCCCGAGTTCGCCGCGGGCGCCTTCGACGCCAGCACGGTGTTCTGGTCGCGGGTGTCCTCTACTTTGCTGTGTCGGACCGGACGCTACGGCATGCTCATTCCCACCGCGTCGCTGTCTTCGACCGGCCGCTGGCAAGCCCGGGTAGACGGCGCATTGCGTCCCGACCACCTCATCCTCTACCCCGTAGACCGCTTCGCCGACGCCCGGGTCCGCACCACCGCCGTCATCGGAGGGCGCGGGGTCTGCATCGAAGTAGACGTCGTCGACCACGACCAACCCACCACCCTCCGCTCCACCGTCTCGTGGGATGCCGTCGACGGACCCTGGTTCGCCGCCGCCCGCCACGCCGAGTGCGGACCGGCCCCCCGCGCACCACGGGCCCGCCTGGGCGACCTCCTCTCCATCCGTGCCGGGTGCGCCACCGACGCCGCCTACCAGCTCGCGCCGCTCGTCGAAGACCGCCCCGATGCCCGCGGCAAGGCCCTGGTCACCACCGGCGCCATCGACCGCTACAAGTGCATGTGGGGTGCGCGACGCATCCGCTTTCTCGGGCGCGACTTCACGGCCCCCCGGTGGCCCACCGATCCCCGACCACGGCCGGTGGCGCGCTCACTCGCTGCCCAGGACGGCGCCAAGCTGCTGGTCGCAGGCCTCACCGCCGTGCTCGAGACCTGGTTCGACCGGGACGGCGTGGCCGCGGGTGTGGTGTCGACCTGGGTGCTGCAGCCACGCGGACCCGTGCACGACACCGTCTGGTGGGCCTGGCTCGGACTCCTCAACAGCGCGTCGTTCTCGCGCATCTACATGGGCCGGCACGGCGGCGCCTCGATGTCGGGACGGCAGACCACCGTGAAGAAGGCAGCCCTCGCCGACATGTCGGTGCCGGCGGTCCTGGGCCACCCACCCCCTGAGCAACCGGTCGGCCCCATCGTGCATCCATGGGCCAGCTCCACCACCGACCCCCAGCGCATCGGACAGCTCGCCCGCCTCGCCCGACGCCTCCAGTGCGTGCCCGACGACCCCCTGACCCCCCTCGTCGACACCCTGGCCCACGGCACCGCCGCAGCTCTGTACGGCTACTCGGCCGCAGAGGCCAACGCGTCGCTCATGTGGTGGCAGGAGCGCACCAGACAGGAGGTCTGCGCGGCCGACTGGACCCACCTCGTCACCCGCCTCCGCACCGATGGCTCGCCCCCGGCCTGAGCCCCGGGCTGCACGACCTGTGCAGGCGATGGGGAGACCGGTTCACATCCTGCACAAATTCTGCAAGGCCGCCAGGGGAGGGAAGCGGTGGCCGGACCGTGGCAGCCGGTGGGCGGATGTGTGTCGAGAGTGGCCTGCACGTGGCTGTTTCCGGGCGGGCAGCAAGGGGCGTTGCGCACCTCCAGCCGCGGTCGATCCCCATCCCGGGGCCATCCTCGAAAGCAAGGTTGTCGCTTGACCTTTTGCGTCTGACAGGCGAAGACTTTGCACGCGCCGTAGGGTGCATGTGTTCGCAATGTCGTCGAATTCCGTCCCGGGAGTGGTCGACAGCGGACGACGAACGTACAATGAGCGCCGTCACTGCTCAGACTGGAGATGCTGACATGAACTCTTCTTTCTCGAAGTTGCTTATCCTCGGACTTGCCACCTTTGCTTTCGCCTGCGACGGCGGAAAGGACTCCGGCGATGTCGGTGAGGGCGAAGGCGAAGGCGAAGGCGAAGGCGAAGGCGAAGGCGAAGGCGAAGGCGAAGGCGAAGGCGAAGGCGAAGGCGAGACCGACCCCGATGCCGACGGCGACGGCTACCCGGTCAGCGTCGACTGCGACGACACCAACCCCGCCATCCACCCCGACGCCGTCGAGAGTTGTGGTGGCGCCGACCTCAACTGCGATGGCCAGGTCCTCTCTGCCCAGTGGACCGACAGCGCGGGTGTGGTCACCGACGTCAGCGCCGCCCTCGCCGGGACCGCGTCGGCACCCGCCAGCTGGACCTCGCCCGCCGATGGGGAGCTGTTCCTCTGCGAAGGCACCCACTACGCCCAGCTCGAGCTCCGACACGACGTCACCATCACCACCGACGCCCCTTGGAGCACCACCCTCGACGCTGGCGGCACCGGCCGGGTCGTCTCCGCCTACACCGGCGGCCAGACCATCCGCATCTCCGGCGTGAACCTGCAGAATGGCGCCGCAAGCTACGGCGGCGGGCTGATGTGCGACGGCAACAGCGTGTCGCTGGACAACCTGTCTGTGCGCCACAACACGGCCACCGGCACCGGCGGCGGCATCGACGCCAGCGACTGCGACCTGTCCCTCGACACCGTCGAAGTGTTCGACAACTCGGCCTTCGATGAGGGCGGCGGCATCCGCTTCGACTCGTCGTCCATCGCGTCGGCCACCCACACCCTCACCATCGACACCGCCGACATCCGCGAGAACGTGTGCGACGACGGCACCGGTGGCGGCATCGATGTGGCCGCCTACCCGGGCAAGCCACTGGTGGTCGACTTCGACAACATCGGCTTCTACGACAACGAGGGCAGGTACGGTGGCGGCCTGCAGGTGTACGGCGACGTCGACGTCACCATCGACTCGGCCGACTTCTACGGCAACAACGGCACCAGCTACGCCGGCGGCCTGCTCATCGACGCCTACCAGTCGAGCGGCGAGAACCCCGTGGTGGCCATGACCAGCGTGAACTGGGGCGCCGATGGTGGCAGCTACGACAACACCCCCGACGACCTCATCCTCGCCGGAACCGGGGTGGCCGCCTGGGAGGTCCACAACCTGGGCGATGGTGTCGACATGACCTGCACCGAGTCGGGCTGCACCACCCCCTGAGCCCGACACCGAGCGGTCTTTCGCGTCCCACCCCACGCCGGCATCGCGCTGGATGGAGGTGGGGCGCTTCAGGCTTCTCCACCGCCCGCCGTTCGCGCGCGCACCCACGCGACGGCCCGGTGGCTGCCGACCGCCAATGCGCTGGCCAGTCCGTCGAACAGCATGTCGGCCGGGTCGCACACTCGGTTGGGGAGCACCGCCTGGATGAGCTCGTCCAATACACCCACCAAGGTGCCGAACAGCACCGCCAGCACCGCCGGAACCGGCACCTCGACGCCATTGTCGCGCCGCTCACGCAGGGCCGCATCGGCCAGCAGGCTCACCGCGGCGTACTCGATGAGGTGGGACCGCTCCGCCCCTGACAGCATGCGCACGGGCACGAACATCCAGGCTGCCGCGAGGGCGACCAACAGCCCCACTTCAGCAGGCCGGGGCCGCCGGGACCACCCATGGAGCACCACCCCCGCAAACACCCCGGCCATTCCGGCGAAGAAGGCGGCACCCAGCAGCTCCTGGGCCACCAGCCAGTCCGACAGGCTTCGGGCGACGCCGAGCGTGAGGTAGATGGCCAGCACCGCCGCACCGGTGAGGGCCCAGAGCCGGCGTTCTCGAACAGAGGTGAAGGCGGGGCCCCTCAACCCGCAATCGACGCCAGCGCATACACCAGGCACATCTCGTCGCCCGTCGCATCGCCCCAGTGCACCACCTCGTCGGTCGCGTAGGGGTTGTCCTCCGAGTTGTCGAAGGTGCACTTCAGCTCGACCTCATCGCCGTCCTCGATGATGACGGGCTCCTCCAGGAAGTAGATCTCCTGGTAGCCGAAGTCCCACTCGGGGATGTCCATCAGGCACTCGAAGTCGCTGTCGCCCGGCTTTCTGCGCCGCACGGAGATCTGCTTGCCCAGCCGGTGCATGTGGGGACCGCCGCCGAAGAACTCGAGGTCGAGGCCGTAGTCCATGGTGAAGGTGAAGCCCTCCTCGTGGTCGGCCGCACCGGGAGGAATGTCGAGCCGGCTGTCGAGGAAGGGCACGAAGAAGACGTGCTGGACGTCATCCTCGGGGTCGGCAAGGTCGAGGCTCACCGAGGACTGGTCGGAGCCGCCCGGGTCTCCGGCCGGGCTGTAGTGAACCTGGACCACCAGGGGCGTGCCTGCACTCACCGAAAGGGCGGTGTCATGGGGCAAGACCACGCCTGGACTTCCGGGTGCCCATGCGCCGATGACGCTCGTCTCGTTGAAGCCGGGACCACCGTAGCAGGTGTAGCCGGGGCCCTCCTCGGCGTCGTCGCGGGCGGCGGCCTGGTGCTCCACATCGGTGTAGACGAGCACATGGTGCACGATGGCGGCGTTGTCGGGGTGGACCGAAAAGCCCTTCACCCGCACGTCTTCCTCGAAGCCGGGGTCGACCACGAAGCAGCGGTAGTCGTCGACCGAGCCGCCGGGGGTGTAGGGCTCGGGAAGGGTGAGCAGCACGTCGCTGTCGGGGAGCTCGATGTCGGGGTTCAGCGAGTCGGGGTCGGGTGCGGTGGCAGGGTCTCCAATCGGGGAGCCACGCTCCAGCCAGTCGGTGAAGACGGCCTTCTCATCGGCATCCAGAGTGCGTTCGTGCAGGAGGGGACGGCACTCTTGCGACGGCGGCCATGGCGGCATCTGGCCCGACTCCACGGCTCCCACGATCGCGTCGCCGAGCAGGGACACGGTCTCGGGGTCGGTGAGGTCGAAGGCGATGCTGGTGGGGCTGTGGCAGCCGTGGCAGTGCTCGGCCAGCACCGGCTGGACGTCTTTGTACCAGGTGACGCCGTCGTCGACGCTGTCGCCGCTGTCATCGGTGTGGCCGCTGTCTTCGGTGTCGTCGGCGCGCTCGGCGGGGATGGCGTCGCCGTCGCCCTTCTCGGGAGTGTCACAGGCGGCGAGCAGCAGCCCGCTGAGCAGGAGGGAGCGGTGCATTCGGCGGCCTCGGCAAGGGGGGGACGGTGACCCGATTGTGCCCTGCGCGGGGCTCCCGTGTGCGGTACGAACGGTGAACTCGTGTCAGGAATCGGAGGACGAGATGACCCAGCGCGTGCGCGTCTACCTTGCCTGCTCCCTCGACGGCTTCATCGCGGGCGAGGGCAACACGCTCGACTGGCTGGCCCCGCCGGAAGGGGACCCCGAGGACGACGGCAGCGGACTCGACTTTCCCACCTTCATGTCCCAGGTGGGCGCGATGCTGATGGGACGCACCACCCACGACGTCGTGGCGGGCATGGGCGTCGGCTGGCCCTACGGCGACATGCCCGTGCTGGTGGCCACCACGCGGGCGCTCGACCCCCTGGTCCCCAGCGTGCGCGCGGTCTCGGGAGACATCCGCAGCATGCTCGACCAGGCCTTGGAGGCGGCCGGACCCGACGGCGATGTCTACCTCGACGGCGGCGCTCTGGTGCGCTCGGCCCTCGACGCCGGGCTGGTCGACGAGCTGGTGCTCACGCTCATTCCCATCGCCCTCGGAAAGGGGGTGCCACTCTTCCAGGGCATCGCAGAGCGCCAGCGCTTCACCTTCGGAGAGCCCGTCAAGTTCGCCGGCAGCATGGTGCAGCTCGTGGCCACACCGGTGAAGGCTGCAGGCGCGGGTCCCAGCGAGTAGCATCCGGTCATGGTCCGTCCCGTCCCAACCCTGGCTTGTCTTGCGCTGCTGGTCGGCTGTTCTCCCGACACGGTGCCCAAGCTGCCGAGTGCCGGCGACCTCGAGGTGGGTGGACAGCCCGACGACACGGCCTCCGACACCGCCGACACCTCCGACACCTCCGACCCGGCGGACACCTCCGACACCGCGGACACCGGCGAGGACATCCCACCCTGGGACGAGGGCCCGCCCCCTCTTGTCGTGCTGTTCATCGGCGACGGCATGGGCTTCGACCACATCCGTGGCGCCGGCATGCTCACCGAAGGCGGCGTGGGCTCCCTCACGATGGAGACGGCACCCCACCAGGGTCGGGTCAAGACGGCCTCCCTGTCGGGCTACACCGACTCCGCTGCCGCTGCCACCACGCTCTACACCGGCGTGAAGACGGTCAACGGACGCGTCGGCCGCACCCACGACGACGTCGACCTCGACACCCTGCGCGACATCGCCGAGCTGCGGGGCTTGTCGGTGGGCGTGGTGTCCTCCGACGACCTCACGGGCGCCACCCCCGCGAGCATCCTCACCCACGCCACCAACCGCTACGACGGCGAAGACATCGTGGCGGGCATCGTGTCCGACCCCGCCGACGTGATGCTGGGCGGCGGTGCGCTGGCCCTGGCCGAGGCCTTCGACCTGTCCACCGTGCAGCTGGTGCAGACCGAAGATGAGCTGAACGAGGCCGATCTCACCGACTCACGCCCTCTTGTCGGCCTCTTCTCCGACCACACCCTGCCCTATCTGGTCGACGACGAAGCCGAGGAGCCCGCCCCCGCCCTCGCCCAGCTCACCGACAAGGCCCTCGACGTGCTGCTGGCCGACCCCGACGGCGCCTTGCTCGTGGTGGAGGGGGCGCGCATCGACCACGCCAGCCATGGCAACCGGACCGACCGGGTGTTCGCCGAGGTGCTGGCCTTCGACGCCGCTGTGGCCGCCGTGCTGGCCCGCGCCGAGACCCTCACCGAGCACGCCGTCACCGTGGTGGTCACCGCCGACCATGAGTGCGGCGGACTCGTGGTGGGCGACGGCCTCGACGAGATGGGTCTGCCCGACGCGCGCTGGCTCTGGCTCGACCACACCAACCGCGATGTGGGGGTGTTCGCCTGGGGTGATGGCGGGGCACTCATCGACGGGGAGCGCGTCGACAACAGCTACGTGCATGCCATCCTCGACGGAGCCCTGCGCAGCCGCACGCCGGTGGTCCCGGATGTGCCGCGCGTGCCCGACGGCGACCTCGACGACCTGGGCGCGGCGGTCGCCACCCAGTCCCACGCCACCGACTTCGGACCGGGCTTCAACCAGCTCGACGCCCTGCGGGTCACGGCTGACGAGAATGGCCTGTGGCTCGGCATCGACGGGGTGTTCGACGAGCACGCCAACGGGGTGCTGGTGTGGCTCGACCTCGACCATGGCGCGGGCACCGGGGTGGGGGCAGGCATGGTGCTGGCCGACCCCATCGGGGTGCTCGACCGGCTCATCGGCGAGGTGAAGCTGGCACCCACCGTCACGGGCACCGGCTTCGACGCCGTGGTGGGCCAGATCGCCGCCACCTACATGCGGGGCTACCTCACGCTCGACCTGGCCGGGGTGCGTCAGTTCCAGCCGCCGCGGGGGCTCACCGACGACTTCGCCTGGCAGCTCGGCGTCATCAACTACGACGACGGCAACGTGGCCGACCGGGAGCCCGCCCGAGATGCCGCTGCCGCGCCCGGACTCACGCAAGGTGGCATGGAGGTCTTCGTGCCCTACGCCGAGCTGTGGGAGGAGGGCCTGCCCGCTTCTGGCGCTGAGCTGGGGATCTTCGTCACGCTGTCGTCGGCGAGCGGCGACACGATGAGCAACCAGGCACTGCCCGCCTACGCCACCGACTCGGCCCCCTCGCCCGATGATGTGCCGGTGCAGGCGGTCGTCACGCTCACGCTCGATGGGTCGGGCACGGTCACGAGCGGGCCGGCCATCTCGTACTGATGACCACCGCTTCGCGCGAGCTGCGGCAGGGCCTGGTCGCTTCGGGTGTCGCGGGCCTGGCCTGGTCTGCGCTGTGTGTGGCCCTCGACCAGGCCGGTCACACCCCCTCGGGACCGACCCTGGTGGACCGTTGGTACCGGGTGCAGGCGGTGCTGGTGCTCGTGGTGGTGCCGCTGCAGGCCTTCCTGGCCGACGGGGTGGCGCGCTGGGTCGCCCGGGCGCCCGAACCCCGCGGCGTGGTGGCCCGTGCCTATGGGATGGGCGTGCTGGTCTTTGTGCTGGTGGACGCCCTGGCGTGGGCGGTGCTGGGCTTCGACAAGCTGGGACCGGTGCTGGTGGTGTCCGCGCCCGGGTGCCTGCTGCTGATGGTGGCGGTGGGTGCGCGTGGACTCGTGGGCGTCGGGGTGGGTTGGGCCCGTGCGGCGGGAGCGGTCCTTCTTGGCGTGCTGGCGGCCGTTGTCGTGGGGGGACCGCTTCTTCGCTGACCCTATGGACAGTAGGGTGCGGATGAGTCCTCAGGTGGAATCGGCGAGTTTCTTGACGTCAAGAACGGACACGGAGACGCTCCACAGCGTCCACCCCCCTCACGCACCGTCCGGCGGCGGCGGCTCATACCGGTCGAAGGGGTCGCCTGGACCACGTTCTCGGGCGGCCTCATCGCTGAACCGACCGTGCTGGAAGAAGTGCACCAGCTCGGGACCGATGATGTGGAAGTTCAGGTACATCTGGTGGTGGTTGAGCGGGGTGTACATCAGGTCGTCGTAGGGCTCCCCGAGGTCGGCGGGGTCGTAGGAGAAGGGACCCGGCTTCAGGGCGGCCCGCTTGAACATGCGAATCATGGTCGTCACGCGGGTCTCCACCAGGATGCCCACAGCGGGACGGGGCTCAGCCACCAGCGGCGGGTAGGGCCACTTTGCGAGATCGGCCACCACATGGCCTTTCCCGAGCCACACGAAGGGACGGATGCGCGACACCACGGCGGCCGGCGCGCGCTCCTGGCTGGGGCTTCGGTCGTAGACGATGGACGTGAGGTTGGGGATGTCGCGCACCTCCAGCAGCTCGTTGGTGGACCAGGTGCCGGCGATGTAGGCGAACACATGGACGCGCGCGTAGGTCTCGGGTCGCATGGCGTCGATCTGCTCGCTCAGGCGGTCGCGTGAGCACTCGACGCCCCGTCGGCAGATGTAGTCGGCCACCCGTACATCGAAGCCCAGATGGGCGATGTCCTCCCCCCAGGCCAGCATGTGGCGGGTGCCCTCGGCGTCGCCTCCGAAGCCCGGCACCACGATGATGAGGTCGGTGCCCTGCGGCCGGGCCACCGCGTCCCCACGGCCTGCATGCGCTGGCAGAGCGGTCCACAGACACACGAACCACAGGCACAGCGCCGCGAGTCCGGCTGTCCATCGTCGGCCACCTGAGGCACGCCATCCCCGCGTCGGTTGTCCCCCAGACAAGCCGCTCGACGCAGCTAGAGTGGACACGATGGTGGACCGCCCGTGGACCACCCGAGCCTGGAAGCCCCCATGCCTGACGTGCCGCTGTCCGATGAGACCAGCCCCTCTCAGCTCATTCCCATCCTGCTCTACCTCTTCGCCGGCGTGGCCGGTGCCGCGGGCCAGTACCTCTACAAGATGGGGGCCGCGCGCCTGGGCGAGGTGCCGCTGTGGAAGAACGTCCATATCTTCTCCGGCGTCTTCGCCTTCACGCTGGTGATGGTGTGCTTCGTGGCGGCCTTTCGCCTCGGCGGCCGGCTGTCGGTCGTCTACCCGATGTATGCCGCCACCTTCATCTGGGGTGCCCTGATCGGCGTGCTCATCGACCATGAGCCCTGGTCGTGGGTGCAGGTGGGTGGCATCGCCACCATCGTGGCCGGCTGCATCATGGTGGCCGTGGGGGCGCCGCGCTGAAGCGAGGTGGGGGTGGCTCAGTCCCATGGTTCCACCCCGAGGTCGCTCTCCATCTCGGTGATGGCGTCCTGCACCGTCTCCACGAAGGTGCGGGGCTCTCCGGCGAAGCGCCTGGGCTCGCCCACCACGATGTCGAGGAAGTGAGGCACCAGCAGGTTGTCTCCGCGGGGCAGGGCCTTGCCGAGACCGTGCATGTAGATGGGGACCACGGGCACTTCGGGATGGGACGCGCACAGGTGGCCCAGGCCCGACTTGAAGCGCTGCAGCTTCTCGGGCTCTCCGCGGGTGCCCTCTGGGAAGAAGATGACGATGAGCCCCTGCTCGAGGGCGGCGTGGATGGGGGCCAGCACCTCCTCCACCGGACGCCGCTCGCCACCGGGACCGGGCTTGCGCTGGATGGGCAGGATGCCGACGAGGTTGAGCGTGGCCCACCGCAGCCAGCCGGGCTTCATGAAGTAGTCCGCGGCGGCCGTGGCCCGGAGCAGGTGCAGGGACTGGTGGGACAGCAGCGACATCAGCACGAGGGTGTCGAGGTGGCTGTTGTGGTTGGCGACGACCAGCGCGGGGCCCTTCTCGGGGAGGTGCTCGTGGCCGCGCACGTTGAGGCCCAACACCACGTAGACGAGGGGCCGGATGACCACCGCGAAGAACAGCCACCTCAGCCAGCCGAGGGGGGTGTGGAGTGGAGGACGGGGGACGGGCGCGTCGCTCATGCGTAGAACTGGAAGTAGAAGAAGTAGAAGGCCACCGGTGCGGTGTAGGACAGGCTGTCCACCCGGTCGAGAACGCCGCCGTGGCCGGGAATCAGGGAGCTGGAGTCCTTCACCTGCATGTCGCGCTTCACCGCCGACATCACCACATCACCCACGAAGCCGAGCATGCTGAGGCTGAGGCCGAGCCCGAAGGCCTGCAGAGTGGTCATGGGGGTGAGGACGGGCGCGATGATCATCGAGAGCACGCTGGTGGTGCCCAGTCCGCCCAGTAGACCCTCCCAGGTCTTGTTGGGACTCACGCTCGGCGCCACCTTGTGCTTGCCGAAGGACTTGCCCCAGATGAACTGGGCCACATCGTTGAGCTCGGTGAGAATGATGAGGTAGAGCACCATCCCGGGCCCGCCACCGTTGGGGTTTCCGTCCATCGGCAGCACCATCAGGTAGGCGACGTGGCTGAGGTTGAACACCGCCAGCATCAGGCCCCAGTGGATGGTGCTGCTCGACCGGACGAAGTGCTCGGTGCGCCCGCGGACGACCAGCCGCATGGGCCCCATGAGCAGGTGGTAGAGCGGGATGTAGAGCAGGAACAGGATGAACCAGTCCTGCGAGATGGCGAAGTACTGCACGAGGATGGCGCCATACGACCAGAACAGCGCGCGTCGGTCGGCCCGCCGGGTGGGCACCAGCGAGTAGAACTCCTTGAGGGCCAGGTAGGACACAAAGCCCATGAACAGCACCATCGCGGTGGGCCCCAGCCACATCACGGCGGTGAAGAAGCCCGCGATGACCCACCAGGCCCGGATGATCTGGTTGACCTTGGTGATGGTCTTGCCGGGCTTGGTGACCCGAAGCACCTGGCCCACCCCGGTGGCGGTCAGCAGGAAGATCCACAGGCCGATGAAGACGCCGACGACGCCCACGGACAGGTGGTCGCGGCTTGCGGCGACGGTCTCGAGGAAGGTCATGCGTCGAGCTCCTGGAGTGCGCGGCGACAGCGGTTGACCACGGTCCCGGCGACGAGGGCGACGAGGGCGACGAACAGCCAGAGGGTCCAGGGGCCCGTCTGCACGCCGAAGCCGAGCACGAGGGCGAGAATGCCGAAGACGGCCGCCCGGTCGCTCTTGCCCATCGGTCCGTCATACCGGCGGGATGCGCCGAGGGTCTGGGCCACCACACCCGCCAGCTCGGTGACCGCGGCGAGCACCACGAAGATGACCACCAGCGCGCCAGGCACGCCCTCGATGAGCGCGAAGGGCAGCATGAGGCCGGCGTCGGCGAGCACGTCGGTGAGCTCGTTGAGCATGCCGCCCAGTGGAGTGCGCATGTCGTGCTCTCGGGCCAGCATGCCGTCGATGGCGTTCATGGCCATGCGCAGGAACATCCAGCCGGGCACGAGCAGCAGCACCCTCGGCGAGTCGGGCGCGAAGGCCACCACCCCACCGATGAGCCAGGAGATGCCCAGAGCCACCAGGGTGACCTGATTGGGGGTGACCCCCTTGGCAGCGAGCTTCTTGACCGCAGGTCGCAGCATCGCCTGAAAAGCGGGTTTGAGGTCGTAGACAGAGGGCATGGCTCTCCTTCCGCCCCGGCTCGCCCCGCGATGTGAGGCGGTCATTGAAAGCCTAATTCGGCTACTCCTTGCGGTTTCTGTCGTGGCGTGTGGGGAAGGTGCGCGGGGTCAGGCGAGGGGCGTTGACGCCGAGTAGACTGCCGGACCTGGAGGGTGGATGGCGGGCTTGCTTCGGTTGCGCCTGGCGGTGTTCGCGGGGCTTGGGGTGTCGTGCGGACGCCTCAAGTTCGTGGAGTGTGGCGAGTCCACACCTGTGCTGGATGCGGCTGGCAACCCGTCCGGCCTCGTGGAGTGCGAGGACGGCAGCATCAATCGAGTGGCCAGCCGGCCCCAGTCGGGGGAGCACGCCAGTGGCACCTGTGCCGAGGTGACCGAGTCTGAGCTGGCACAGGAGCTGGGCTACGTCGACGACTGGGCGTGTAGCGAAGACGCGGACTGTGAGGGGACGGAGAGCTGCAGAGGGATGTTCTTTGACGGCTTTGCGGCTTGCGGCTGCGTCGCGACCTGCACCAAAGACACCGACTGCTCCGGCCGGGAGCCTTGCATCGACGATGACCTGCTCGATGCGGGCTGGCTCGGCTCGGTCTGCCAGTACGGCACCTGTCGCACCGGCGCGGACTGCGAGCAGACCGGGGAGTGTGGCGTCTCCACCTCGATCCATGCCCTGGGTGCGCCCACGGGCTGCCGCACCTTCGACGACGAGTGTCGGCTCGACGACGACTGTCCCGGCGGTGCCTGCTATCCGACGGACGAGGGCTGGAAGTGCGACAGCTTGTCCGGCGTCGGACGGCCGCTCGTCGAGTCGACGGGAAACGCCCGCCTGGCCTCCCTTCGCTCCGGTGGACAGTGGACGAGGCCCACCGACGGTCTCCGCACCGCCCCACCCGCTCTGGCTGCCTGGTGGCGAAGGCAGGCCCTCGGCGAACACGCCAGCGTCGCCTCCTTCGCTCGGGTGAGCCTGGAGCTGATGGCCCTGGGAGCACCGCCCGTCCTCCTGCTCGCAGTCCAGGCGGCCGCGCTGGATGAGGTCCGCCACGCGACCGACTTCTTCTCACTGGCTGCTGCGGTCGACAACGGTCCCGGCCCCGGTCCGCTGGCGCTGGACGGCATCGTCGCCCGGACCACCCCCGAAGCCGTGCTCGACGCCCTCATCGACGAAGCCTGCATCGCAGAGACCCTGGCGGTGGCCCGCGCGATGGCGGACCTGGATGCGTGTCGCGCGCCCGAGGTACGGTCGGTGCTGACACGAGTGGTGGCCGACGAGACCCGGCACGCGGCCTTGGCGTGGCGCACTCTGGGCTGGATGCTGACCCGCTGGCCCCACCTGCGAGGGCGCGCACAGGCGCGGTTCGTGCGGCCGAGGCCGATGGGACCCGAAGATGCGCCCGTCGGACTGGAGGACTGGGGCGTGGCCTCAGCCGAGGCGCGTCGACAGGCGGTCGAGGCGGCCTGGGAGGGGGTCGTCGAGCCGGCCGTCGCGGTGCTCAGAGGCGCTCCAGCCAGCTCCCCCGCGCCTCCATTCGTCGACACGTCAAGGTTTGCCGACGTCGGCAAACTGTGACAGCCATGTGACAGGCTGCCCTCAGCACAGCCCTGCCGACCATGGCCCCCAGTCCCGAGAACACCAACAGGCGGACCCCCCACCCATGGGGAGCCCGCCTGTTGTGGCGATGCCGTCGACTCAGCCGCGGATGCTGCGCAGGCGGAACTGGAGGCGCTTGACGCCCTGACCGCGGAGCTGGCAGGCGCGGGACTCGGTGACACCGAGCTGCTCGCCGATCTCGCGAAGGGTGAGGCGGTGGATGTAGTACATGGTCACCACCTTGCGCTCGCGCTCGGGCAGGTTGTGCACGGCGCTGGCCACCTGCCGGCGAAGCTGCTTGTCGGAGAAGGTGTCCTCGGCGGTGGTGTCGTCGAGGCAGAGGTTGTCGCCCACGGTGGCCGAGCCGGCATCGTCGCCGACCGGAGCGTCGAGGCTGGTGAGGCGCGCGATGCGGGAGTCGGAGACGTAGGCGTCGTAGGCCTTGGGCGCGAGGTCGAGCTGGTCGCACATCTCGCGACGGGTGGGGCGGCGGCCGAGGCGGTGGGTGAGCTGCACGCGCTCCTGCTCGAGGCGGGTGTTCTTGCGGCGCACCGAGCGGGGCACAAGGTCGTCGGAGCGCAGCGCGTCGATCATCTGGCCCTTGATGCGCAGCTCGGCGTAGGACTTGAAGGGCACACCCTTGGTGGCGTCGAAGCGGTCCCATGCGTCGAGCAGGCCGAGCACACCGATGTTCACCAGCTCCTCCACCTCGACGGAGGGTGGCAGCCGCTTGGACAGCCGCTTGGCGATGGTGCGGATGAGCGGCAGATGCGTGAGGACCAGCTCGTTGCGGTCGCCGGTGATGGCGGTGGCGGTAGCGGGCTGGGCGACGGCGAGGCGGCTGAGCATCTGGGGGACTCCGGCGTGTGCGTGCCTGAGCCAAATGCAGGGACCGTGCCAGCTCGCAATTGCGTGCAAGCTCGCGAGAACACCGTGTCCATCGTGGAACGCGCGGGGAACAGTCGTATCAGAAAAGAGACATGTTCCGGCTTTGATGGGTGCAAGACCGAATTGGAGTCAGCTTGGATACACCGCTGTCCAGACTCGGAGGCCCCATGCGTGCCCTGCTTCTGTCTTCGGACGGTCCACGGTTTTGTTTAGACCACGCCCTCGATGTGCGTGAAAAGGAGGCCATCGTCGAGGTGAGCCTGGCGGGGGTGTGTGCCACCGACCTCGAGCTGGTGAAGGGCTACATGGGCTTTTCGGGCGTGCTCGGCCACGAGTGGGTCGGGCGGGTGGTCTCTTCGCCCGACCCCGCCTGGCTGGGCCGTCGGGTGGTGGGGGACATCAACGCCGCCTGTGGAACGTGTGGAACCTGCCGCGCCCAGCGCCACAGCCACTGTCCTCACCGCACCGTGCTCGGCATCGCGGGCCGCGACGGTGCCTTTGCCGAGCAGCTGTGCCTGCCTGTGCGCAACCTCCACGCGGTGCCCGACTCGGTGAGCGACGAGATGGCGGTCTTCGTGGAGCCCCTTGCGGCGGCCTGTCGCATCCTGGAGCAGGTGCATGTGCGACCGGGGATGGACGTGGTGGTGCTCGGGCTCGGTCGCCTGGGCCAGCTCTGTGCGCGGGTGCTGGCGCTCACCGGGGCGGAGGTGCTGGGCGTGTCCCGGTCCCAGGGTCCCCTCGACCTTCTTCCGGCGGGCATTCGCGGTGCCCTGTCCGCCAACCTGTCCCCCGAACCCTTGGCCGACCTTGTGGTGGACTGCACCGGCAGCTCCGCGGGGCTTGCGACCGCCCAGAGGTGGGTGCGACCCGGTGGCACCCTCGTCCTCAAGACCACCACCCACGACATCGGCGAGGCCTCCCCCACCGGCTGGGTCATCGACGAGCTCACCCTCGTGGGCTCTCGCTGCGGTCCCTTCGCCCCCGCACTGCGCCTGCTGGAGCGTGGCCTCGTCGACCCCACACCGCTCATCTCCGCCCGGCGGGGGCTTGGTGAAGGCGTGGCGGCTCTGGAGCAGGCGGCCGAGGCGGGGGTGATGAAGGTGCTGCTCGACCCCCGGGGCTGAGCAGGGACGAGGGTGATTCGTGGGAAGAAAGCCGCGTCGAGGCTCAGGAGCGGTCAGCGGAGACTCATGAGAAGAATGGGTCACAAGGGTCTCAGATCCGCTTGAACACCATCTCCAGGCCCTCGTCGCCGTCGCACAGCAGCTCGTCGTTGTCGAGATCACACTCCCAGTCGGTGTCCTCGATGCGCTTCCAGCCCTCGACCTCGATCTCGTACTCCTTGCTGCCTTCGTTGACGGCCTCCACGGGCGTCTGGAACTCGAGGGTGCGGGTCTCGGTGTCGAAGGGCTCGATGCCGTAGTAGCCGTAGGAGTAGTCGTAGTAGTTGTAGCTGTAGACCTCGGCCTCGATGCTGACGTTGAGCTCGCCCTCCACCGACACCTTGGTCTTGTGGTCGAAGTCCATGGTGACGTCGATCACCAGCACATCGTCGAAGTCGCTGCCGTCGTAGCCGTCGTATTCCCAGTCGGTGAGCTCCCAGGTGCCCATGATGCGGTCGCCGAGCAGCGAGCAGCCCGACATGCCCACGGCGATGGCGGGGGTCAGGATGGGAAAGGTGCGTCGGTGCATGTCATTTCCCCGCGTCGCGTTCGTAGATCAGCTGGGCGAGGTCATCGTCCTCGCAGTCGAGCTCGCTGCCCGACAGCGTGCAGACCCAGTCTCCCACACCGTCGATGTCGAGCTCGTACTCTCCCTTCGACTCGCGCACGCCGACCGCATCGGCCTTTTCGGTCGCGTCGCTCTCCTCGGTTCCTGCGGGGCTCACGACGGTGGTGGTGAAGGTCTCGCTCCACTTTCCGAGAATGTCTCCACCATCGAGTTCATCGAAGTCCAAGGTGCTGGAGACGGTGACCGAGGTCGTGACGTCTCCTTCGGTGGTGGTGGTGGTGAGGGGGTCGTGGTGGTCGGACTCCACGAGGTTCCAGCTGCCCAGCAGAGGATCGCCGAACAACGCGCAGCCTGGGGTGGACAGCAGGGCCGCACCGAGGAGGAGAGCGGAAGTACAGCGGGTCATGGCGCGGCCTCTGGCTTGGGGGCGCGCGGAGTATGTCCTGTCCAGGCCCAGGTGGGGAGGGGACAGCGCAGCTCTGCTGACATTGTCCCGTGTGCGGGCGGGCTTTCTCGGAGTAGAGGGGGGCGCTGAGTTTTCGGAGGACCCTGCCCATGATGCCGTCGAAGTCGCCAATGCCGACCGCCTCTCGCTCCTGGCTGCTGTGGACCGCCCTCGCGGTGGGCCTGTCGGGCTGCCGAAGCTGTGAGTCGAAGCCGCCCGAACCCCAGGTCGTGACCAAGAAGACGGAGACCCACCAGGAGGACTTCGAGGCCCGTCGGGCCAAGAGGCGGGCCAAGATGGGGGACAAGAAGGGTGTCCACGCTCGCCGGGAGTCCCTGAACACCCTGAAGATGACCGTTCCCGAGGCCACCGAGGAGGCCCGAGCCGCTTCCGAGGCCGTGGAGCGCGCCAAGACCCTCGTGCTGCAGGGCGAGCTCGGGCCTGCGACCGAAGCCCGAGGGCTGCTCACCACCCGCCTGGCCGAGGCCCCCACCGACGCCGATGCCCTGTACTGGATGGGCCGCTCCTACCATGTCGAGCGCATCCAGGTGCCGGCCATCGAGTGGTATCAGAAGGCTCTGGAAGCCGAGCCCGACTTCGTGGGCGCCCACCGCTGGCTGGCGTGGACTCTGCACGCGGAGGGTCGCTGCGAGGAGGCCAGACCGCACCTGGATGCCGCTGTGACCGCACGTCCGGAGCAGGCCGACGTGCTGGTCGACCGGGCCGTGTGCGCCGTCGCGCTGCGAGACTGGGATGCCGCCGTCCCCGACCTCACCGCGGCCTGTGCGCTGGACAGCTTCGACTGGTGCGAGGAGGTTGCCAACCTCGTCAAGGCCGAGGCGCGTCGCAAGGCCCGTCGCGAGAAGGCCCGCGAGATGAGCGGGAAGGTGGGCAAGCTGCACAAGGGCGGCAAGGGCAAGGTGGTGGGCCGGCCCAGGTTCGGGGTGGGCAAGCTCGGCAAGGGCAAGCTCGGCAAGGGCAAGGCGAAGGCCGATGCGCCGCCCCCCACCGATGCACCGCCCCCCGCCGAGGAGCCGGTTCCCTCCGAGGAGTAGGCCGACCTACTGCTGGCCCCGCCAGTCGAAGTCGCCGAGGTCCTTCCAGGGCTTGGCGCCCTCGGGCAGGGGCTCGACCTCGGGCACCGTCGGGGGCAGTCCGTCGAGGTTGGCCGGGGGCCAGTTCTGGGTGCGGTCGGGCAAGGCGCCACTGTCGTCAAGCAGCAGGAAGCGCGACGGTGTGGTCTCGTAGATGCCCTTCAGCGCGGCATCTCCGAGCCGAAGGCCGTGCATCGGGTACTCGGGCTCCAAGAACAGCCGGTGGTATTCGAGCTCCAGGAACTGCATGTAGGAGCGCAGCGTGGCGTCGATGTAGCCCTGCTTTCGGAGCGGGTCGATCACGAGGTCGGAGGCGTACATGATGCGGTCGGAGTGCCGGGTGAAGAACACCCGGCTGCGGGACCGCCACTTGGCCAGAGCCTCCATCCCCTCGACGTGGAAGGTGTGCCAGCCGAAGCTGATGTCGGTGTAGACGTTGGGATAGCGCTCCAGCAGCCACTCGAAGCGCCGCAGCCGCTCGCCGGTGTTCTTGTGCAGGCCGAAGTGGGGGATGTCGACCCGCAGGTAGGGGTAGCGCTCCATCACCCGCACGAACTCGTCGTAGTACTTGATGAGGTTGATGTGGAAGACGATGGGGAGCTGCGTGGCCTGGGCGTACTCGTAGATGGGCAGCATGCGGGGGTCGTCGAGGGGCATGCTGTGGAACGGCCCCTTGCCCGTGCCCGCACCGTGGCCCAGGTAGAGCTTGAGTCCGTCGGCTCCCTTGGCCACGTAGTCCTTGAGGCGCTCGAGGTTGCCATCGGCCTCGGGGTCGAGGGTGGGGAAGGCGCAGAAGCGGTCGGGCCACTTCGCCTTGATCTCGAGGATGTCGAGGTTGTTTTCGTGGTAGCGCTCGAAGCCGAACTGCTGGTCCAGGGTGAAGGTGTACCAGGAGGTGCCCATCAGGCAGGCGCGCTGGATGCCCAGCTTGTCCATGCCCTCCAGCAGCATCTCGGCGCGCTCCTCATCGACCACATGCTCGTGGATGTCGATGACGGCGTACTTTCGCTCCCCGAGGGTGTCGACGGTGAGGTCGGGGAGCTGGGTCTTGCTGTAGGCGAGGTTCTTCGGCTCGCCCCGCTCGTCGGGAATCGGAACCCCGCGGCCATAGAGCGTGTCGTCGTAGTCGAACATCCCCATGCGGAAGGCGAGAAAGGCCACGCCAGCGACAAGGATGAGGACGGTCGTGAGCCACTGGGCTCCGGGCTTCTTGCCTGCCATCGCCACAAGCTCCGGGGACGGGGACGGGGGCGCCTGGATGACCGCGGCATAGAATCCGACGCGGTCATCCCGGACGCCCCTCCGGGGCGGGGGCGCCTAGCAGGGTCGGGCGAGGAGGGCCAGGGTCAGCCGCCCGGCGCCACGTACTTGTGGACCCCCACACTGCCCCACCACAGATCGGGCGGGGCATTCACGGCCCACACGGTGCGTCCCAGGCCCACATGCAGGCCCACGGAGCCATCGGGCTTGAGGTCTCGGGACACCTTTGCGGATGCGTCGATGTGCTTGTAGCGAAGCACGCCCCAGCGGTCGTCTGTGCGGATGTAGTGACTCATGTAGTCGGTGTCCCAGCCCACTCCGCCGGGTCGGGCGCCTCCCTGGCCGCCGAGGGTGAGCATCCACCCCTTGGCGGGACGGGTCTGCACCTCCGCGCCACCGCCCGCGAAGTCACCCGGGGCCTTGAGCTCTCCCGCGGGTCCGTCCACGGTCCGGCCGCCCATCGTGTAGCGGTAGCGGGCCCAGGCCACCACGCTGGCGCTGTTTCCAAAAGCCTGGAAGCGGGGCCCGCCGTAGATGGAGGCGACCGCGCCGAAGGCGCCCTGTCCGATGGCGTTGAACTGGCCGCGCTCCTCGCCGGCATTCCAGGGATCTGCGACCGCGCCCAGGCCCAGCGTGAGGGGGACGTCCTTGCGGAGCAGGGCCACGCGGGCCTCGAGGGCGGCCTCTCCGAGGTTCTGGATGGGCTCGCAGAAGGGGTCGTCGTCGCTGGAGCAGGGGATGCGGTCGTCGTGGTCCGACACGGTGGACATCACGAGGGGCAGGGCCAGGGAGACCTGCAGACGGTCCACCGGGGCCATCGCGCCGTAGAGCTGCAGCCGTCCCCACCACACCCGGTCGCGCTCGCCGTCGGCGGAGGGGGAGTCGGCCTGGTAGCGGATGTGGGCGAAGGTCTCGCTTCCGATGCCGGCGTAGCCGACGTAGGCGCCTTTGGGCAGCACATCGGCGGACTCGGCGACGGCCAGCGAAGGCAGCGCGAGGAGGGGCAGCGTGAGGAGGGCCCGAGAGCACTGCACCATGGACTCCAGGATGGGGACGAGTGGCCGAGGCCGAGGCGGACGTGGGATGTCGGAGGCTCGCCCGGGTTTCTGTGCCGGTCCATGGTAGCGGCTGGACCCGATATGGTCTGGAGACGTGCAAGTACGGGAGACCCTCGGTGTCGTGGAGCGTGTACCTGACGGCGGTCCTGGGGGCCGGTTGGCTTGGTGAGGTGCCCGGAGGCGCCCCGCCTGCCCATGCGCTGATGCAGCGGCTCAATGGCCATGATCGACTGGCGCTGGGGTGTGTGGCGGCGCCGGTGGCCTCTGTGGACGACCTGGCGCACGCGGTGGGTGGACGGGTGCTGCTGTCGAAGGCGGGCGACCTGCCGGCGAGCTTTCTGGCAGCGGCGTCGGACGAAGGACACCGCGCACCGGGCACTCTGGCCTGGCTGCGTCTGGGCGACGACCCCACGGTGGGTGCGGTGGTGGGTCCCGGCATCGCACCTCTGGCCGCCGGAGACAGGTGGACGGACCACTGGGTGGAGAGCCCCCGCCTGCGGGCCGGCACCGACCGGGTGCTGCGCATCACCCCCCACGGGCGCGTGCCCTCCCCCGGACAGTGGCGGCCGGCCGACGTGCTGGGTGCCCCTGGCCTGCCCGACCACACCTGTGCAGCCTGGTCGGTGCGCTCGGACATTCGCGGGGAGCGGCAGGTGGAGCGCCTGCTCTCGGTGTCTCAGGTAGGGGCCTCCCTGCGCACCGCAGCCCCCAGTGCCCGACAGGCGGACGTGGGGGAGCGGGTGGAGAGCTGGTCCTTCGTGCCGTCCACCCGGCGGCATCCCGAGGCCGTGCTCGTTGTGAATGCTCTCCCTCACGTTGTTGTGGGGGCACCGTGGCTGCAGGCCACCGACCTTCCGAAGAAGGTGCGTGGCCTCGGATCGCTCATTCCCGTCGGCTACACCCCCACGGGCGGACAGGTGCGGGCCTGGTTCGACGACCTGTCGGGTGCGGCGATGGCGGTCATCCTGCCGCTTCACGACGCCAGCGGTCATCCCGCGGGCTCCCACGCTCTGCTGTCCGACGTGCGCGACCGCTTCTCCTTGCCTGGTGAGGTGGAGCCGGCAGGCCGGGGGGGACGGCTGTCCGCAGGCACCGGAGGGGTGCACATCGGCGCTCTGCCGGGGGCCTTGCTGCTGTCCACCGACCCCGACGTGCTGACCGACCTGCTGAGCGGGCAGGGACGGCCCTGGAGTCAGCCGCCCACAGGACCGAATGCCGCCGCGGCATGGTGGCTGGCCGGTGCGGACCGACAGCAAGCCGCCACTGGCGTGCTCGTCATCGAAGACGGCATGTGGCGTGTGGACGCTGCCGGCGGGAGCGGCCCCCTGGATGCGCTCGCCAAGACCCGGGCGTGGGCCGGCATCGAGTAGCGTGCGGGCCGGGGCCGCCGATCCCTACCTTCCCACGTCCTTTCCAAACCTGCTGTGGACGTAGAGCTGGCCGAAGCCGCCCATCCCTTCCTCGCCCACCATGCCGACCCCTTCCAAGCCGAGCCGCAGCCGGTGCTTCGAGGCGGTGTGGACCCCGGCGCTGACGCTCAGCCACAAGTCCTCCAGGCTGCCGGACTGAAACACGGGATTGATCTTGTAGGCGCCATAGACACGCAGGTGGTCGCCCGCGGGAAGCCCCAGCACATACGCGAGGTGGACCCCCCGCGTGGTCTGCGAGGTGGTGGTGGGGGTGTCCTCGAAGCTGTACTGGCGCTCGATCTGCAGCTCGGTGGCGCCGCCGCCGAGGAACACGGCCTGGGTGGCGTCGAGGCCGAACAGCTTGCCGGTGCTCAATGGAATCCGGAGCTCGCCCTGGCCCTGGAAGAAGGGCAGCAGGGTCTCTCTGTGGCCCCGGTCCACGGTGTCCGACAGCACCGTCGTGCGGGAGACCGACATCGCCAGGTTCAGCCCCGAGTCGGGCAGGCAGACCCCGAGGTCCACGCCGACCGGCCCCATCGAGACGACCTCGTCCTCGCTCTCCCGGAGCGCTCCGTAGGCCCCGTAGGCGCCGGCCTCGACCGGCTGCCCCTCTCGGAGGAGGTCGCCCGACGACCGCACCCCCATCGAGGTGGGCGGCACCATACAGCCACCCACCAGCACGCCGAGCAGAGCCCCTCGCTTCATTGCCGATTCCCAGTTGGAGACGCTCCGGGTCGACGTCCGCCAGCGGGGACACCCTACCGCCCCCGTCCGTGGACTGCTGGCTCAGCCCTCCGCCACCACCGGCACATGGCGGGTCAGGGTCACCAGAGCCGCCTCCAGAGCCGGCCGGGACAGCCCCAGCTCCTGGAGATGGAGGTCGGTGAGGGACAGACGGCCGGCCACCCAGCGCCGGGCCTGGGCGGTGCGGTCGGGGTCGGCGGCCACCTGCTCCAGCCACAGCAACAGCGCGAGGCCGTGCTCGCCCACCACCAGGGCCAGCTCGCGGACTTCGGGCAGGTCGCTGTCGGCGAGGTCGGCGGGGTCGATGCGGTGCAGGGACCGACGCGCGGCCTGCAGCAGGTCCGGATCGATCGGGGCGTCGGGAGCAGGCGGCGCGGCGGCGAGACGGGTGGCGGCCACCCGCACGGCCTGTCGGTCGAGGGCGCGCATGCGGGCGGGGGAGCAGTCGGGAATGGCGGCTGGCATGGCGTGCAGAGCGTCGATGAGCGCGGCCACCTTGGCGGCGCGGGGGGTGCTCCTCGCGCTCAGCAGGCGCAGCAGCCAACGGGGGGTCAGGCGGCAGGCGAGGCGGGGTCCGAGGCCTTCCAGCAGGCGGGTGGCCCGCTCGGGGTCCGATTCCACCTCCATGAGCTGGGTGGGCTCGTCGGCGGGCTTGCGGGAGCCGCCCCAGGCACCATCGGGAACGCCCTCGTAGTCGTCATCTTCGGGGTTCTCACCGGCACGTTTGCGTCGGGCCATGGGGCCTCCTTCCAGCTGCCCGGCCCTCCTTCGCCCCAGGTGGCCTGCGTCAAGGTGTGTTTGTCCCCCCGCCGGGCCTCATCGAAATTGCATCGGCTTCCGTTCCCTTTCGTGGAAAGCGGCCCGGAGACCCATGCAGACGACCCGAACTCCTGTCCGGAGCTACCTCCTTGCCAGTGTGGCCTTCGTCACCCTCGGTCTCACCCTGTCCACGGCCGCCGACGCCAAGGAGCGGATGGCCCGCACCCCCTACGGTCAGTCGAAGGAAGCGGTGGACGCGATGTCGAAGCTCGTTCGGGACCTCGACCAGGACGTCGACGCCCGGCTGCTCGAAGGCCAGGAGGGCCCCGCCATCGACTGCCTGCAGACCCAGCGCACCACCGCGACCACACTGCGGGACCTCGCCATGGCCGAGCGGGCGAGGCTCGTGGAGGCGCTGGCCGACGGCGACCAGGCTGCGGTCGCCAAGGCGCACCGCAACGTGATGCTGTGGCACGTCAAGGCGAAGGTCGCCTCGGAGACGGCCGGCGAGTGTGCGGCTGACAGCCGGCCCCAGAAGAAGAAGAAGCGCCGGAGGTAGGCGCACGGATGCTCAGCTTGCTTCGGTCTCCACGCTGGTCTCCGCTTCGACAGTGGCCTCGGGGGCCGGCGGTTCGGCGGCTTCTTCGCGTCCCATGAAGCGGGCCACGACTGGCGTGAGGAAGGCGAACAGGCCGATGCGCAGCGGCTTGACCACCTGTGCGCCCAGGTAGGAGACCACCAGCTTGGCGCCGAGGAAGCCGAGCCAGTGGTCCTCTGCGCCAGCCCGCCACTCCTGCCAGGTGCTGCCGTCGCTGCCCCACCAGCCGACCACCCGCAGCACCAGGGCATCGAGGTCGACGCCCAGCGTGAGCAGCGCGTAGAACAGCGCGATGGTGGAGAAGAAGATGCCGAACCAGGTGACGAAGGCTGCGGGACCGTAGCGCTCCATCATCTCCTCCATCTTGGAGGGCTTTCGCTTCTTCTTCGCCATGTCGGGGGCTCCTGGGCCGGGCTGGCCAACGTGCTCCCCCCGTGCCGGCTCGTCAACCGGGCGGGCGGTGCCTGCGCATCAAACGCTCAGGGCGCGTGCGGCAGGAGCAGCTCGAAGCCCTGGTCGGTGGAGCGCAGTCGAGGCGCACCCCACGGCTGGGCCCCCGACACCACGGTGAGCTCGAGGCCAGCGGCGGTGTCGTCGAGGGTGATGGCGCTGGCGAGGGTGCCGTCGAGCGGGATGCGGTCGGGCATGCGCTGGTTGTCGGCCCGAGTGAGCACCAGCACATAGCGGGGCACCGGACCGTGCTGCTCCAGCCGACCCACGGGGGCATCGCCAGACTCGGACAAGGTGCCGACGACGTGCAGGCCCTCCTCGTCGATCTCGATGGCGAGGTCGGACAACTCGATGGGCGCGGCGGCGGCGAGCTTGTCGGCGGAAGGGGTGCCGTCGACCGGGGCGGTGTGGACCGGCAGGTGTGTGACCGGGGGCGGCATCCACAGCGAGATGAGGGCCACCAACAGGGCGACCGGCACCAGCCAGGCCCACAGGGGAATCGGCGCGACCACAGGCTCCTGGGGAAGGGTGTGGCCGGTGGTGGCCTCGGCGACGACCTCGGGCGACCGGTCCCGCTGAAACTCCAGGACGCCGTGGTGGAGCACCATTCCGAAGTTCGTCTCGGGCTCTGCGAGGGCCCGTCGGCACACCTGGAGCGCCCGGCGAAGCTCCTCCACATCGCGAAAGCGGGCCGAGGGGGACTTCTCCAGGCACCGGCGCACCGTCCACTCCACGGCGGCGGGGAGCTGAGGGTCTCGGTCGCCGAGCACCGATGCAAAGGACGGCACCGGCGTGTTGATGTGCGCCACGAGCACGGCGGCACCGCGCAGGTGGCTGAAGGGCGTGCGGCCGACCAGCAGCCGGTAGAGCAGCACGCCGAGGGCGTAGATGTCGGTGCGGCCGTCCACCGGGTCGCCCATGGCCTGCTCGGGCGCCATGTACCAGGGCGTGCCCAGAACGCTGTCCACACCGGTGATCTCAGATGCGTCAGTGGCGTCCTTGGCGATGCCGAAGTCGACCAGGCGGACCACCAGGTTGGCGCTGTCGTCCCCCTCCACAAAGACGTTGGCCGGCTTGACATCGCGGTGGACGAGGTCGTTTTCGTGGGCCTCACCCAGGGCTCGGGACAGCTGGTCGACGATCTCGAGGGCCAGCTTGGGCGCCAGGGCCCGGCCACCGCAGTACTCGCGCAGGGTCTCGCCGTGGATGAACTCCATCACCAGGTAGGGCATTGCGGCGTGGGTGCCGTGGTCGTAGACCCGCACGATGTTGGGGTGGTTGAGTCGGGCCAGGGAGGCGGCTTCTCGGTCGAAGCGCTTGCGGTACATCTCCACGTCGGCCGAGGCATCCCGCGCATGCAGCAGCTTGACGGCCACCTCGCGGTCGAGTGCGGGCTGGTGGGCCCGGTAGACGCGGCTCATCGCACTTGTCGCGATGCGTTCGAGCAGGTGGTAGCGCCCGTCGAGCATGGTGCCGAGCATCGGGTCGGGACCCTCCAGCTCCTCGGGCGCAGGCGGAGCGGACTGTGCGCGACCCGGACCGAGCTGGCGTCGTGTGGTGCTGGACCCCCCGCCGGCTTCGGCCTCTTCGTCCGCCGAGTGCCCGGACTGTCCGGGGACCTGACTCTGCGGGGGATTCATACAGCGCACTCCAGGGAGGGACCCATGCCCTTCTTACGGCATCCAAGAAGGTCGGGCATGACTCGCATCAGGTCAAGTCGGGCTTCCACCTGCTCCACGCAGCGCAGTCCTTCGGGGGTAGCTCCTTCGCGTCACTCGTTCGCCGCATGGTGCGTGAAGGTGCTGAATCCATGGTGTATCGGTCCCCTGTCTGTGTCACTCTGCGAAACTGACTTGGCGCATCAGGGTGAGCTTTTCTCACCGTTTCCAGAAACCGACAACTCCTCCCTGTTGGGGACAGAGCGGTCCTCGGGGACTGCCCCGACGGCGGCCGACATGTAGACTGCGGCTGGCTCGAAGTGAGGTGAATCCCCGCACCGTCGGCGCGTGCGGCGGGGGTTCCTGCGCAGGAGGACGGCATGGCGATCGTGGGCGAGTGGCACTTCACGGCACAAGATGGCGCACGAGACCGGGCGGGCTTGTGGGCGGACCTCGAGCTGCAGGGACTCGCCGACCTCACCGCCTCCGGCCTCACGCTTGGGCGCGGAAGCTGGGCCCTTGCGCGGGGCTACACCGGGCCGCGTCTCGGACCGCGCACCCTCGTGGCCTGGGTGCGCTTGAGCCTCGGCCCGGACCGCTGCGGCGGCGCCCCCATCGCCCTCGGCAGTCCCGGCCGGATGCACGACGCCCTCGCGCTCGGGGTCGACACCCCCTGGGGCTGGACCCGCGACAGCGAGCAGCTGCGGCGCACCAGTCCCGCCGCAGGGGATGAGGGCAGCGCCGAGGGGTGGCAGGAGGTGGTGCAGATCGCGGTGTCCTGCGGTCGCATCGGACGCGCCAAGGCCCACACCCGGATCTTCCGGGATGGCGTGCTCATCGGAGAACACAAGCGCGGACGCGTGCGCTGGTCGGGCCGGCGGGACGCGGTCGCCCTGTTCGGCCCGCGGGCGCTCGAAGACGGGGTTCCCCAGGGCCACCTGCTCGGCAAGCTGCTTGCGGCCCAGATCCACGACGAAGCGCTCGATGCGGGGGCCTTGTCCGCCCTGCGCCCACCGCTCCGCCGTCAGGGGGCCGCCGCTCCCACCTTCGCCCTGCTGATGGGGGTGTCCGACTACACCCGCCTCGACAGCTCCGCCCGCAACGCGCTCGGCACCTCCGACCTACGCGGGGCCCTGGGCGACGTGCGCTCCATGGCCTCCTTGGTACGTCTGATGGGCGTTCCGGCCGACCATGTGCGGGTGCTCACCGCGCCGAGGGTCGACGCCAACCACTTTCCGAGCGTGGTGGTGGGCCGGGCAAGGCCGGTCGACATGAACATGACCGACGCCACCATGCGTCACGCCACCGCCGCGGAGATCAGGAGCGGCCTCGCCTGGCTGGCCGAGCAGCTGCGGTCTCATGAAGGCGCCCAGGGCATCGTGTACTTCTCGGGGCACTCCGTCGTGACGACCTCGGGTCAGCTCGCGCTCGCGGCGATGGACACCCGGCGCGGCGGCGGCGGACCCACTCCCGACATCGGCTCCCCCCAGGGGCTGGGTGCCCCCGATGCCTGGTGGCGCTGCTTCTCCATGTCCGGCCTCGTGAAGCGCGTGGCAGGCGTGCTGGGGACCACCAACGGGAATGCCGTGCTCGACGCCATTGTCGACGTGACCAACCGCATCCCCTGCCCGGTCTCCGACGTGGTCGATGTCCTCGCCTCCCACGGCGCCGACACCACCTCCCGCCGCACCCGCGACCTGCTGCGGGACCTGGTCCAGATGACCGGTGTGGGCGGCGACTTCCGCGCGTGGCATGAAGCCCGCCACTGGGGACTCACCGCCACCCAGGCCGAGACGCTGCTGCACACCGACCCCATGGCCCACGACGTCCAGCTCGACGGCCTCGTCTCCTTCCTCCACGCCACGGCCACCAGCCTGTTTCCCCTGCCTGAAGACCGGGCCATCACCTTCATCTTCGAGACCTGCCTGTCGGGCGGGCAGGGCCGCACCCTGTCCCCCGAGACCCGGCGGTACAACGTCCCCACCGCCCACGGCAACGCCGCGCTGCTCACCTCATGTCGGCTTGGCGAAAACAGCGTGGCTGGCGTGTTCGACAACCGCTGGAGCGGCGCCTTCACCCATGCGCTGTCCGCGGTGCTCAGCCAGCGCACGGTCCACGTCACCGATGCCGGCCGCTGCTTCGACCTGTCCTATGGCGAGCTGCAGGCCCGGATTGCCGACGTGCTGCGTCCCCTCGACTTCGTCGGACAGCACAGCCAGATGTGGGCCCAGGGCTGGGTGGGCCGGTGGCCGGTCTTCGGACAGGCAGGCTGGCTCGACCCCGCACTGCAGGCCGACACCCTGGCGCCGGTGCGGGCAAAGGAGGAGATCCACCCCGGCACGACCGGCACCATCTACGTGGTGGAGCGGCTCAACGGCGAAAACCTCGGCCACCTGGTGGTGACGGCGGGCGAGGAGGTGCCCCTCCACCTGGCCAGCGGCACCCATACCTTCATGCCCCACACCGAGACCTGGACCCAGGGCGTGCCGAGCGGCACATTCCAGCTCGCCCGACCCGCCAACCCGGGGGGCGACCCCCACCAGCTCCAGTCGTGGGTGCAGGCGAACATCACCGTCCTTCCGGCGTCGATGGTGGTCTTCCAGTCGGGCCAGTTCGGCCAGGGACCCGGTGGGCCGGTGTCGGTGCTCGGCGCCCATCTCGTGGTGAAGCGCGTGGAGGGTGGTGGACCCCCAGGTCCGCCGATGGCCTTCGTGACCCGGGTGGGCAGCGGCCTGAAGTGGCACCAGGCCCACGACGGAGAGCTGCACGACCAGCGGCTCGACCTGTCCCCGACGGGTGGTCAGCCGGTGGTGCCGGTGGGCCACAAGGTGGTCTTCGAGGAGCGGGCGAGCGCAGGTCCCGGGGAGATGTGGGTGGGAGAGGCTGTGCTGGACTCGCCGATGTAGTGGGTGTCTTTGGGGGGCTTGCGGATGGGGGGCCGTTCGAGGGACGGACACAGGTCGCAGGCTCGTCGCCCCAGGGGTAGTCCCAGGACTCGCCTCCGCTTGTGGTTGCGTGAATCGTCTCCGAAAAAGTCGGAAGGCGCCCACCCGCCCATCCCGCGAAGGTGCTGGCCTGGTTCCAGTCTACGCAGTTGACGGGGGTGGTCCTCTCGATTGGTGTGGCCCCAGCTGCAGCCATTGAGTGAGGACTTGTCCTTGGCGACGGATCCCCTCTCGGACGCGACCCGGTCGCACTCCTGCTCCTTGAGGCGGCCTCGGCCTCCCCCAGCATCATCACGCTGCCGCTGGCGTCGGCCCTGGTGCAGACCGTGTTCTGGATCTGGGCCACCAGCACGTCGTAGACGAGAATTGCCTGGGAGAGGTCCGTGAAGCACTGCGGTTCGGTCGCCCACCTTCTTCCGGGCAGACGCGGGCGACGAGAGGAGCAGCAGCGACAGCAGAGCGTAGGTGCGCATGGGAGGTCTTCCGATCGGGCCGCGATGGTAGCCCGAGAGGACATCCGACGAGGCCGACGGCCCTTGCACCCAAAGCGAAACGCCTCACCCTTCCCAGAGTGCTGCCGGCCGCATCGCCCGCCGCATCGCCAGATACCGCTTGTCCGGCCGAGACGCCGCCCGACGGGGCAGATGCAGGGGTGCGCCGTGTCGTTCCAGAAACGCCTGTTGGAAGATGGGGCCATCGCGTCGCTTCAGGAAGCGGGGGCTCACTTCCACGGTCAGGTCCCGTCCGATGCCGATGAGGTGCCGATCGAAGGCCGAGTGGTGCAAGGTGCAGAGCGCCAGGCCATTGGTGACCTCTGGATCGCCCCGGTTGTCCGCATCCGGAACGATGTGGGCGGCCTCCAGCAGCTCATCGAACTTGATGCTGCACATCGCGCAGTGGTGGGTGTAGGCATCGAGCACCAGCCGGCGAAACCGACTCTGGTGGAGGCGCCTTCGCACCAGCGACATCGTGTAGACACGGGTGGCGTCTGGCTCCGCGGCGTGCGTCCCGCTGAGTTGGACCGCCGTGGGAGGCGCCTGTGAAGGCACCACATGGAACACCCGAGCGTTGCGGTCGTCCTCGAACACAAACACAGGACAAAGGGCCGTGTAGACCCCGGGAGCGACCGCCCAGAAATAGATGAGGGGACGTCGGCGCTGCAGTGCCGAACGCATCGACTGGTTGGCGGCGTTGTCGGGTCCTCCCCGAGCCTTGTACGCGTACCGAAAAGTGGCGGAGTCACTGGCCAGCTCGTCGTTGTACGCCTGGAGGCGACCCTTTCGGGGCATCACCGTCTTGATGGACAGCGCTGTCGGCCAACCCTTGGGCTTGTAGATGCCCTCGGCCTTGCTGGCCAGGTTCCACCGTTGTCCGCCCAAGGTGTAGCCCGCCGCAATCGCTTGCCAGGGGATCTCGCCGCCATGTTCCTGCACCAGTCGCGCGACCTGTCGGGCCGCGGCGGTGCGGTGGGCAGAGTCGTCGAGGTCGGTGAACAAAGGCAGGCCTTGATTGCAGTCCGAAGCCTACCAGGTCGACCCCGCCCCCTCCACCGACCGCACCAACCGAAACCCCACCCCATCCACCCCCACCTTCGGGTCCCCCCCAAACCGCGTCGCCGGACGCACCAACGCGCGGTCATTCCACGCCGCACCCCCCCGAATGTCGCGCACCGCGCTGCAGTCCGCATCGTCGAGACCAGCCTCCGTGCCGTCGTCTTCGAGCCTCAGGCGTCCATCCGCACACACCGCCCCATCCCGCCTGTAGCGGCTCGCGCACCAGTCCCGCACGTTCCCGACCAGCCCCCGAACACCGTAGATGCTCACGTCCTCGGGGTAGTCGTCCACGTCCACCAGACCGGGGGCGCCGGGCCGACTGCCCAATACGTTGGCCCAGGCCTTCTCCAGGTGGTCTCCCCATGGCAGGGGGCGGCCGTCCACTCCCCGCGCGGCCTTCTCCCACTCCAATGCGTGTGGAAGCCGCCAGGGCAAGCCGTCTTGCTCACCTCGCCACCTCGCGTATTCCTGTGCGCCCACCCAGCTCACGCTCACCACGGGCGCCCGGCCACGCCAAGGTTGGGTTGCGTCGAGCACTTCCAACACAAAGCGCCCCGACTCGGTGCGTCCGAAGGTGGCCTGCTTGGTCGAGTCGCCGCGTCGGTAGCTCTGGGGGGCCAGGCGCGCGGCCTCGTCGGGGTGACCCCGATCGACAAGGTCGTTGAGAAAAGCGAGGTAGTCGTCGTTTGTGACGGGAAATCGTCGCATCACGAAGCCGTCCAGCCACACCTTGCGTTGGGGCAGGGCATCGGCGGCGTCTGGGTCTCCACCGCTGAGGAAGGGGCCTGCGGGCACGTAGCAGTCGCCCTCGGAGAGGTCGTTTTCGGCCAGAAGAGGGATGGGACCGGCGTGGTGTACACCCGCTCGGACGAGGTGGATGGGCAGAATGGCGGGTGCGTGGCCGGGCGCGGTGGCCGTGACGACCCAGCTCCCCGAAGCGATGACATGATCGACCAGCACGCCGTTGTGGGTGTGTAGCACCGTGGCTACCCGGCGGCGGCCTTCCGACTCGATGCGCGCAAGTCGCAACCGGGCCGGGGGGACGGTGGACAGGCTGAGGCGTGCGGTGCCGGCGAGGTAGTCGACGTGGCGGCCGCGGTCGTGGGTGCGAAGCTGTTCGAGGGCGTGGGTGGCGGCGCGACGGTCGGCGCGGGCCTCGGCAGCCTCGTGCTCGGCGCGGTGCCAGTCGGCGAGGCGGGTGTGGGCCTGCTGCAGAGTGGGGTCGATCTGCAGCGCGCCATGGAGTTCTCGGAGAAAGCCTGCAGCGGACAAGGCGGCCTGGTCTGCGGTGCGGTCGGCGGCGTCTTCGAGGGCCCATGCGCCGGCCTTGTCGGATGGTGCGGCGGTGGGACCGGCGGCGGTGAGCATGGCAGCTGCCTGGGCGCGGAGGTGGTCGGCGCGGTCCAGGTGGCTGTGGTGGTCGATGAGATGGGCGTCTGCGCGCTCCACGGAGGTCAAGGCCCGCTCCCGGCGTCGGGCGCCATCGAGCCAGTCTCCCAGGGCCTCGGTGAAGGCGGCAGCGTCGGGGTAGCGGTCGGCTGGGTCGGGCGACAGGGCCTTTGCGCAGATGCGGGCCAGCTCGGGGTCGACCGGTGGACCCAGTGGCGAGGCCGGCCGGCTCACCACGGCAAGCAGGCGCTCCTCGGCGGTGCCTGTGAAGGGGGCGCGGCCCGTGAGGATGTGGTGGAGCACTGCACCGAGGCTGAAGACATCGCTGTAGCGGCCCATCTCGTGGATGGCTCCCCGGGCCTGCTCGGGCGGGAGGTAGCCGGGGGTGCCCAGGGCCTTGCCGGCGAGGGTGAGGGCGGCCAGTGGGACGTCGTCGTTATCGACTACCACGTCGCTTTCGTCGAGCACGCGGGCGATGCCCCAGTCGAGGACCATCACGGCGCCAAACTGTCCGAGCATGATGTTGTCGGGCTTGAGGTCGCGGTGGATGACGCCCCGGCTGTGGGCGTAGGCGACGGTCTCGCAGGCGCGGCGCAGGGCGTCGAGCAGGCGCCGCTGGGGATAGGACTCGGTGGACAGGATGCGGCCGAAGTGGATGCGCACGGCCGTAGCGAGGGTGAGGCCCCGCACCTCGCCCATCAGGTAGTAGGGGCGGCCGTCCGGCAGGTGGCCGACATCGAGCACGGGCACGATGCCGGGATGGTCGAGCTGGGCGGTGATGCGGGCCTCCGCCACGAAGCGGCGCAGCAGCGGCGGGTGGTGGCCGTGCTTGTCGAGAACCTCCTTGCGCACGCACATCCGGAGCAGGTGGTGGTCGACGATGCGGCGCACCTCTCCCATGCCTCCGCGGCCGATGGGGCCCAGGTCGCCGAAGCGCTGGGCGTCGGTGTCGCCGCCACTCCACTCCCCCTTGCTGGCTGCCGCGGTGGCCTCGGGTGAGACGAGGCCTGTGGTGATGGGGGTGGCGCCGGTCGCTGCGGTGTCTCCATCCACGGGGCCCTGCGCGAACAGCGGCCGACGTCGACTCACAGCGGACCCACCACGAGCTTCTCCACACCGATTCGGAGCTGGCCCGAGCCGCGGCGGCGTTCGATGAGGGCGTCGGCATGCACCACACCGGCCTTTCGGAGCTGGGCCCGGGCGCGGAAGAGCACCACGTTGAATTGGTTGGGCTTGATGCGGAGCTGCCGCTCGAGGTCGTCCTGGTAGCGCCAGCCTTCTTCGGAGGTGGTGATGTCGCCTTCGGTGCGGTCGTCGAGGCGGGCCCGGGCGAGGGTGAGGAGCAGGTAGAGGTGGGCGCGATGGGGGAGGTCGAGCCGGTCGTCTTCCTCGTTGAGAAGCCTCATCTCGACGTGTTCTTCGTCTTGGCTCACCCGCAGCTCCAGGCGGGCGCTTCGAAGGTCGATGGGAGACGGTCCGGCGGCGCGGGTGCCCACGAAGGACGAGGGCAGCAACAGAGTGTAGGTCTCGTCGAGAACGGTGATCTCGTCGTCGTCCTCGACCTTGTCCACCCGGTCGGGATGCTCGGCCGACCAGCCCCCGTCGGTCGCATAGATGCACACCTCGGCCGACTCGGCGTCGGGCAGCAGCAGCAGGTCGTCGTCGGCGAAGACCCAGTCGCCGCTGGCGCTAACGGCCATCGCCACGGGTGCAGAGACGTCCGCGACCGTCCAATGCGCCGTCTCTCGACCGAATGCCAGTGTGTCCCCAGCTTCGAGCAGGCGGCCTTGGCCCGATGGCAGAGGGCTGCCCGAGACCCAGGTGCCGTTTCGGCTGCCGAGGTCCCGCACCTCCCAGGCCTCGCCCGTCCACCTCAAAGCGGCGTGGTGACCGGACACCCGGCTGTCGTTCAGCACGATGTGACAACGGGAGGACCGGCCCAACACCGTGTCCGATGCCAGGGGCACGCGCGCACCACCGCCGGGCGGAACCAGGGTCGCCATCCTTCCTCCGGAGGCGCAGCCTACCACCAGGGAAACCGGTGTCAGCGCACCGGCTGCTCATCTGGATGGCGCAGCAGGCCCCGTCCAAAGCCCCAGAAGGCTGCGGCCCCCACACCGGCGCCCACGACGGCCTCCAGCCATGAGTTGGGCGGCTCGGACTCCGCCATCATCCAAGGGTAGAACATGGCCACGGCAAGCCAGCCTGGCACCGCCCAGCGCACCTCCACCATTCGCCAGCTGAATCCTTCCCGGTCGAAGAACCCGCCGCCGCGCTGAAAGGCGTACCAGCCAAGGCGCACACGGGGAAAGCGCAGGGCGTAGAAGACGGCGATGGCTGCAGCTGCCGCGGTGAGGCCCATCATCGGCCGGCCTGGCGTCGACAAGAAGGCCGCGTGAACGCCCCAGGCCGCGAGGGTGGAGGCGGTCAGGAGGATGGTGAAACCAACGCGCCCGAGGACATCTTCGACGTTGTCTGCCAACCGGAAGACCACGCCCACATTCAGCAGCACGGACAGGGGGCGGGGGTCGAGCACCAGGGACTTGAGGGCCGACAGACCGCCATCCTTCAGGGGGGCCTCCCCGTAGAAGCCGGCGGTCTCCCAGGTGTGGTCCAGGTGGGCGAGTGCCCAGGCGCCCCCCGCGAGCATGGCGACGCCGAGGCCCCAGCTCAGCAGGGGCAGGACCCGGCGAGCGGGGGCGTTGTCCTCCACCGGAAAGCCGAGCATGGCGCCCAACATGGCGACCCCGCTCGTGTCCGGGGGGAGCTCGGAGTGCTCGCGTTCGAAGCGGGTGGACTCCATCGTGAGCCGGGCCTGGGCGTGGAGCACATCCTCTCGGGCGACAGGGTCGAGGTGGCCGAGGGGGTCGGGGGGCGGCTCGGGCTCGGGGCCGGCCAGCGCGGTGACCTCGCCGTCGTCGAACCAGAGCAGCTGGCAGGCCCGACAGTGGTCGAGCTCGACTGTGCCGGTGCCAGTGGGATGCTGGCTGACTTCCATGGCCTGCCGACAGGAGGGGCACCCCAGGCTGCCGGCCGGCGACCGATGTCGCAGGATGCCCCAGAACTTGCGAAAGTGCTCTTTGCCAGCACGCTTTCGGAGGACCGTGAGGTTGAAGGTGCGTCCGTGCCCCTGGCGACACTCCCACCAACGCAGCTCCCCCGACCGGGTGTGGACCAAGGGCCCGTGGCAGCGAGGACAGGCAAACGCAGACATCGACACTCCACCAGTCCAGCACTGTACTTCACCACACCTGTTGAGCGCGGCGTCAGGATTGACAAGTTGCATTGACTGGCAGCTCTACGGAGTCTCGGCAGCCTGTCATGCGAAGCGCGCCAGGTCCCGAAGGCCGGCCCCTGAAGGTGTATACACGAAGACATCGGTCTACAGACTGTTCTCGCTTGTGGCTCGGTCAGGTGCGCCATTTCGTGCAACAAACACCTCCTGACGCCGTGCTCAACAAATCGGGTGGGGTGCGGGGATTGCTTGCCGAAGTCGCCTGGACATGCGACATCCGCGTCTTCCTTGGTCCTGTTCGTGCTCTGGGGTTCCGATGCCGTCGCTTCGCCTTGCTTCGTCCGCTCTGCTGTTGGCTGCGGTGTCCTGGTCCTGCAAGCCCGACTACACGTCGCCTCCAAGTCCGCCCGAGGAGTACCATGCCCGTCCCGACGGCGTGACGACCGAGCTTCACGTCAAGAGCCAGGGCTACAAGCCGGTGGCCGCCACGGAGCTGCAGCTCGACGAGGCCGCACGGCGCTACCTGCTCGACTATGGCCGGGCCATCTGTGACGGAGACGAGAGCAAGGCCCGGGGGCTGCCGCGTCCCGAGGGTTTCACCGACCCCGAGGCGTCCGTCATCGCCCTCATCTTCGACGATGATGGCGGTCGCAAGGCCCACCACCGCGCCGACCCCGAGGGCACGCCCCTCACCACCCAGGTCGAGACCGCGGTCGCCGAGGTGTGCGAGCACGACGGCTGGGGCGACCAGCTCCACCTGCTCGTGGTCACCTACACCGCCCGGCTGCCGAACTTCGGCGTGAAGGGCATCTTCGACAACCGGGTGTTCGAACCGCAGGTGCATGGCCTCGCGGTCGAGCTCAACGGTCGCCGCGTGGAGGTCGACCCGCTGGTGCAGCTCGAGGCCAACATGGGGCCCAAGAACACCCGCGAGCACGTCAACAAGCTGCTCGGTTCGTCCATCGACCTGTTCACCACCGACAACAGCCTCATCGTGGAGATCTACAAGGCCGTGCACTTCGGCGAACGCAGGTCCGACGGGGCCTTCTCCGACTTCCACCGAGGCCACACCGTGCTTCGTCCCGAGGAGGTCACCACCGCCATGGTGCGCGAGCGCATCGGTCTCATCGGCGATTGGTACCGCAACAACATCTTCGGTGGCGAGATCACCTACGAATACTCGGTCTCATCGGGTGCGTACCGAAACAAGGAACGCACGATGGTGCGGTCGCTGATGGCCACCTGGGTGCTGAATCGTCTCGCCTTCTTCCTTGAAGACGAGGAGCTCAAGGCTCTGGGTGCCGAGGTCATCGAGCACTACCTCGACGACTACTTCCAGATCGAAAAGTCCCGGGAGGCCGGCAAGATCATCCCGTCCACCACGAAGCTGCCCATCGGCAACGAGGTGAAGCACCGCTACACGGCGGCGAGCTTTCTGTCTGCGGCCATGTTGGAACGGGAAGACTACACGCGCTGGTCGCAGGACACCAAGCTCCTCATGGAGTGGGTGATGGGTTTTCAGCGCGAGGACGGCGTGCTCTTCACCCAGTTCCCGCAGTCGCAGTACTTCATGCCCGGCCACCTGATGTTGAGCCTCGCCTACCACTACGAAAAGCTGGGCGAGCCCTACAAGCAGTGGTTCGACGGCATCTACGACACCTATGAGACGCCCGTCTACCAGACGATGTACCTGGCAGACGGCCGCTACCATCCGTTGGCGCCCGCCTGGTTCACCCAACCTGCCGCGGCGATGTACCACAAGACAGGCGACAACCGGTACCGCGACTTCATCTACGCCATCAACGACCGGGTGGTGAAGCTGCATGACCACAACCGGGCCGAGATGGTGCACTACGACTACGACGGCATCCTCACCCCCAAGCTTGGCTACTACGGCAACAACAGCGTCACGGCTGCGGCCCTCGAGTCCCTCGCCGACGCCGCCATCGTGGCACGCAAAGATGGCGACATGGAGCGCTACAAGGCCTACACCACGGTGGTCCGACACACCACCGCCTACCTCATGCGGATCCAATACACGCCGGACAACCTCTACTACGTCAAGCACCGCGAGCGGGCGCGGGGTGGCTTCAAGAAGGACATGGTCAACTCGATCATCTGGATGGACAACGTCTGGCACCTGACCAGCGCGTTCATCAAGATCCACGACGCCGGTCTCATCGACGACGCCCCGGTGGCGGCCCCTCTGTAGGCCTCAGTCGAGTCGCTTGAGTGGGATCTTGAACCGCTCGATGTAGTCTGCGTATTCGCGGTGGATGGCGTGACCGTCGAGGCCGTAGACCTCGGCGGAGTACTTGTGGGCCCCCTTCTTGTCGCCCCGCTCGGTGGTCATCCAACGTTGCACCCGAGCTTCGGACGCCTTGTCGTGGGGGAGGTCGGCCCACGCCTTGATCTCTCGCACCATGGCGGGGGGGTCCCGCACGAGCGTCTTGAAGTCGACATCGAAGAACTGGTCGCCCTTTCCGAGGGCTTCGGCCCGCTGCCTCGCCGCCATCGCCCGGCTGACGCCCTCCTGGAAGCGGGCTTGGATGTGGTCGCCCAGTCGGGTGGGGTCGAAGCGGCCGTAGAGCATCCGTTGACCCAATGAGATGAGCGAACAGTAGGACGCCACACTGGCCACGGGGTCGCGGTGGGTCCACACGATGCGAGCGTCGGGAAAGACCTCCAGCAGGGCATCCACGAACCACAGGTGCTCCGGGCACTTGAGCAGGAAGCGCGACTCCTTGCGCCGGTGGGCGAGGAGCTGGAGGGTGTTGCGGTAGAAGCGGTAGGGGCCCGTCATGTCGTAGTCGAGCAGCCAGCGGCCGTACTCGGTGAACATGCTGGACAGGTCGTAGTTGAGCACCGCAAAGGAGTTGGAGAACAGCGGCCAGCACTCTTCGGCGGTGTCCGGCTTGATCTCGTGGATCTGCTTTTGTTCGGGGGCCACGAGGTACGCGAGCTGCAGGGTGCGGTGGGCGATGGCGAGGCGCCTGCGGGCGTCGACCTGGGGGTCTGCGGCGAGGGGGACCGGGGTCTGCAGCTCCCAGAACTTCAAGCAGCGGTTGGCTTCGTCGAGGCCCAGGAGGTTCTGGAGCAAGGTGGTGCCGGTGCGCGGAAAGCCGAGCACGAAGACCGGGCGCTCGATGGGCACGTCGAGAACGTCGGGGTGGCGCTTGAGGTGGTCCTGGATGCGGAGGCGGTTCGACATCGCCTTCACCATCGTCTGCTCGGTGAGCAGGGTGCCCAGGCGCGACAGCGGGTAGTTGGGAAGCACCTCCATCAGCTTGTTCAGGGGGGGCTCGAAGCAGGGGTCGCCAAAGTCGGTGAGGCCGGTGCGCTTGCTGGCGGCAGACCGGATGTGCGCCGCGGTGATGGTGCCCTGGAGCAGGCCGACCTTCTGCAGCGCGCCGACGGTCCCATCGATCACCTTGAGCAGCGGGCTGTACTCTCGGTCTCGCACGGTGAGCCCCGCGGGGCTCGTTCCGGAGGACGCAGCAGGTGAGGTCATGGGCGGCTCGCGAGGCAGGGACGGTGGCGGTGGGCGAGGGTAACCAGCGGCGGCGACCCGGGGGTCGTGTGGACGGTCGGTCTCGCGCTGCCTTCATGGCGGCGGCGGCTTCGTTGAGATGCAGTCCGCCCGAACCGTCCCCCGAGGTGTGGGAGCGGGAGCCGGACTATTACGTGCAGCACGCTGTTCTGGGCCATGTCCACCGACCCGATGCCCGGCGGAGCACAGCGGTTCCCGAGCACCCCAGCGGACAGGTGGTGTTCCGCACGGAGGCCCGGGGCTTTCGGGCGGACGCGGATGTGGTGGTCCCAAAACCGCCCGGCACCTGGCGCCTGCTGGTGCTTGGGGACAGCCATGTGGACGGTGTGGTGGACAACTCGGAGAGCCTGTCGGCCGCCCTCGCACCCCGGCTGATGGTGGCGGCCAGGTCGGCGGGCTTCGATGGCCAGGTGGAGGTGGTGAACGGCGGAACGGGCCACTGGGGACCCGCCCAGTACGGCGCGGCGCCTGGCGTGTGGGCGGAGCTGGAGGCCGACGCCTGCCTGGTGGTGATCTACGAGGGCAACGACTACCTCGATGCCCTGGCGGCAGAGGAGCGGGCAGGGCTCCGGATGCTGAGGCGCTCCGAGGACCACTTCGACCGGCTGTACTCGGCCCAGCAGGTGGTGGGCGAGCATGTGTCCCAGCAGCTCAACCAGGACCTCGTCTTCGCGACCGATGCCACGGCCGCCGAAGATGCCCTCGGGCTCACGCTCGCTGCTCTGGCGCAGGCGCAGGCGAGCTGTCCGCTGTCGGTGGTGGTGTTGCCCACGGCGGGCTCGGTGGACCCGCTCACCGACGCCCAGTCTGCCCATGTGGGGGACCATCTGGGCCTGTCACCCCAGGCGCGCCTGTCGGGACGGGCCTTGTCGAGGCGCTTGCTGACGGCCTTGGAAGCCACCGGAACGCCGGCCGTGGATGCCTGGCCCACGATGTATGCGGCACGGCACGGACTCCCTGGGGTGGACGGGGTGAAGACGGCGCCCACAAGGATGTTCTGGGCAGCAGACCAGCATCTGTCGGTGGCGGGTCACAGCGCGCTGGCCCAGGCTGTGGACCAGGCCCTCGGACCCCACTGGTGGCCGCTGCAGCCGAGCGCCGGCCTGCCGTGAGGTTAGTGCGCCGCCATGCTCGACCCGCTTCACCCCATGTGGACCCACCTCCCCGCCGTGGGCCTACCAGCCGCCGCGGTCCTCGCCGCCCTCGCCCGTCGTGGCGACCGCGTGCACCTCGCGAATGCCGCGGCCTGGTGCCTCTACGTGGGCGCAGTGGGGGCCGTGCTGGCCACCGCGACCGGCATCTTCGACCACCTGCCCTATGAGAACACCCCGCTCATCGGCTTGATCGAGCAACATCAAAAGCCTGCCTTCCTCACGACCGCCCTGGCTCTGACGGCGGCTGGCTGGTGTGCCTGGGGACGACGCAAGGGGGAGGACCCCATCGGAAGCGTGCCCCACCTCGCCTTGCTGGTCGCGGTGGGGATGCTGGTGGTCTACACCGGCCTGGAGGGCGGTGAGCTGGTCTATGAACACGCCATCGGGGTGAAGGACCGCTGAATCGAGCGGTGCTTCACAGCAGGTCGGCGTCGAGGCTCTCGTCGGCTTCGAGCTGGTAGGTCTGTTCGTAGCGGGAGTTCTGCTTCTGGCGCTCCTTTCGCAGCCGGAAGTCGAGTCGCTTCATGGGGTCTGCAGGCTCTCCATGGATCTGCCGGAGCTTCGAGACCGGGGCGAGGTCGAGGGGAGTGAAGGCCACGTCGTCGCCGTCGAACACGAGGGCAGACGCGCCCCAGGGCAGCACAGCCACCCCCCGCTCGTCGGTGCGGGTGGCGAGGACCGGGGCTCCGGGCTGGGTGATGGCCCTGATCTCCACCTGCGCTGCTGCTGCGTTGCCCCGACGGACAGAGATGCGCCGGCCGCCCGGTTGGTCAAGAACATCCAGCTGGAGGTGTGAACGAACGAGCAGGGTCTCTGTGCGGGCGCCATCGGCGTCGACCTGAACCAGCCAGGCGCCCGAGCCGTTGACCGGGAGGTGGAAGTCGACGGTGTCAGGGTGTGGACCGGTGCCCAGGCGCATGCGGCCCGACCAGGTCGGGCTGACGCCGTCGACCCAGAGCTTGGACACCGACTGGAGGCCACCGTCGCGCAGATAGACGGTGCGAAGGTCGAGGGCATAGGCGCGGATGTAGACCTGGTCGACGTTCACGGAGGTGAGCGGGATGGGCGTGCGGCCCGGTTGGCCGTGGGTGCTCGTGACGATGGGCGGGGAGTCGAGGGAGACCCGCACGAGCGCCTCCCGGGCCTCCTTCAGCTCGGAGAACTGTTCGCTGATCTCGGCGTAGCCCTCGGCGGCCTCTTCGTAGCGACCGGCCGCCTCATCGAGCCGGGCCAGGGCGTAGCGGGCATCGGGTCGCAGTCGGGCGGGACCTCGGCCACCGCCTGGTGTGGGCCAGTCGGCGGAGTCGGCGAGACGGCGGAGCAGGCGCCGGGCCTCTGCTGCCTGTCCGTCTCGGCTGAGGGCGAGGGACTCCAGGAAGACCAGGGCGTCGAGAACCGGGTCGTCGGGTGCCCGACTGGCACTGATGCGGGCCTGTCGGGCGGCTGCGGCGGGTGCATCGAGGTCGAGCAGAGCCTTCGCCAGCTGCAGGCCCGCCTGGGGAGCCAGCTCGGAGCGGGGATGAAAGGCGAGGAAGCGCCGGTGCCAGGCCGCCGCCAGGAGCTGGATGTCGACCTCGGTGACGCCGGCCTCTCGCAGGTCGGTGGGGAGCCCCATGTCGATGATGCGGGCCAGCTGACCGGGCAGGTGGAACTCGGCCTCCTCCACCGTGCCGAGCGACGGGTAGCGCTGGGGCAGCTCCACGAGCGCCTTGAGGGCAGGCAGGGGGCCCACCAGCTCCTCCAGCTTTCGCAGTGGACCCACCTCCACGAGGAAGGCCGCGCCCAGGCCCGCCCGCCAGATGTCCACAGCCCGCTCCGCATGGCCGAGCTCGGCGTAGGCCCGGGCGACGCTCGCCACCTCCTCCAGCGTGAGGGCGGCGCCGGGGTCGGCATCGCGGAGGTTCTCGAAGGCGGCCACCCGGCCGGCGGCGTCGCTGCCGTTGGAAGCCCGCCAGCGCAGGGCCATCGCGGCGGGTCTCAGGGCGGCGGGCCAGGCGTCGAAGGTGTCCCAGGCGGACAAGGCGGGCAGTGGATCGAGCCCGAGGTCCTCCTCGGCCTGGGCGAGCCGGAGGGCGGACTCGGGGGGAAGGTCGGGACGGCGGTCGGCCTCGGTGTGGACCTCGATCCAGACCGGTGCGGCGTCGGTCCACGCGCCATCCTGCTGCAGCTGAAGGCCGTGGACGACCTGAAGGCCGGTGTGGACGCCTGTGATGGTGGCGCCCGAGCACGCCAGGCCGGCGCTGCAGGTGGCGCCGGCCCGCCAGCGCACGCCGGACATCGACAAGGCATCGCCCGCAAGGAGCGCACAGGCGGCGTCTGGCCCGCCGCAGTCGAGGATGTGGGGCTTGAGCTGTCGGGAGACCGCGACCGGACGTCCGCCCACCGACGGATGCAGGCTGGCCTTGAAGGGGGCCAGTCCGCCGTGCAGGTCGCCGCGCTCGATGACAGCACCGACGTCGCCCTCGATCGCCACGGCTGCCCCGGGAGGCACGGTGAGGGTGAGGTGGCCGCCCTGCTGCACATCGAGCTGCGCTTGGGGCCTGCCGTCAACCAGCACCGAGACGGTGTCGGGAAGTCTGCCCGGAGACGGGGCGACGGCGAGGTGGGCGAGCTGGGCGTGTACCCGCTGTGGATGTCCCGGGGACGGCAGGGTGGGCGGTGTGGCTGCCTGCCCGAGCGCGTGGCGGGCAAGCACGGCGTGGGGGCCGTTGCCGGCGATGAGGCCGGAAGCGCGGTCGGTGCGGTCGCGGGCGAGCAGGGCCCGGGCCAGCCAGGACCGCGTGTCTTCGTCGAGTCGCTCGGCGTCGCGCTCGAGGCGGCTCAAGGTCGTGTCATCTGCGGCCTGGCCGGCCACCGCCAGGGCCCACTGCAAGGCGACCCGGTCTCGACTGTCCTGTTGGTTGACGCTCTGAATGGCCTGTTTGACGCCGTCTTCGAGGTCTCCGGTGGTGAGCGGAGGCAGCCCTGCCCCCGCGACCCACGCCGCCCGGGCCTCTCCGAGAAAGGCGACCACATCGGCGGCGTCGAGGGCGCTCGTGGGGCGTGCGGCGGTGCGGACCTCCTGCAAGCGCACGCCGGCCTGCTCCATGGCGTAGCGGCGCAGCTCGGCGTCTCGGGAGCGGGTGGCCACCGCGAGGGCCAGTCGACCCGCGCGGGCGATGCCACCGGGACTCTGCCCGGCGTCGGCCAGGGCCTCGTCGAGCCAGAGGCGCAGCGGCAGGCCTCCACCTGCTCCCACGGCGACGCGTACGAGTGCGCCCTCGGCGGAGGGGACCCCAGGCGCCGAGACCGGTAGGGCCACCGATGCCTGGGCCACCAGCTCGCCTGCGGAGGTGAGCTTCAGTGAGGTGGTGCTGCCGGCCACACGCTCGGCGAGCGCCACGGGATGGGCACTGTGGGGCGCGAGGCGGATGGGCGCGCCGTCGAGCTCCAGCGCCTTGGCTGTGTCGGTGGGGTTGACGGCGTGAACGATGACCGTGGTGTGTGTGCCCGGTGCCGTGGGCCCGAGCTCGGGGACGGCCAGCCTCGGCAGCAGGTCGGTGTCGAGCGTGGTGGACACCGTGCCGGCCGCCTGGCTGGACACGCCGTGGGCCTCGATGCGCCACTCCCCGGGCGGCGGGGCAGGCAGAGACACGCTGCCGCGGCCATTGCGGTCGACGTCGACCACGGCCCAGATGGCGGAGTCTCGGGTGGAGGGTCCCGGCAGTGGTCGGGAGCCTGCCCGTGCACCGCCGCTGGAGCGCCCGAAGGTGCCGCCGCCGCTGCCCCATCCCGACCTGCCGCCTCCCCCGCCGCCCGTGCCCACGCCGGAGATCGACATCTCACCCATGAAGGTCTCTTCCATCAGCAGCTGGCCCGCACCTCCCTCGAGGTCTCCCCGGGAGGCGCGTCGGGCCCGCTCGGCGGCCTCCTGTCGGGCGGCCTCCGCGAGCAGGGCCTGCGACAGCGGCTTGCCGGCGCGGTGCATGAGGAAGCCGGCTCCGAAAGCGGTGGTTCCCGCTCCGGGCCCCTCGCGCAGGAGGAGTCGGGAGGCGTCGGCTGACAGCTGGCCGACCCGGAGACGGCCGAGGTCGTTGTGGAGGCGCTGATCGACGGCCCGCAGGGCGATCTGGCCGGAGATTGGCTGGCCGGCGGGGTCGCGCAGGCTCAGGTCGATGCGCCACCGGTCGGGGGTCGCATCGACCTCCAGCCCCACCTCGAGGGCACTGTCGAGGGTGCGGGTGGTGAGGTGTCGATGGCCCGCTGCGTCGACCAGGGTGAGCCGCGCGGCGCGCGCATGGGGAAGTGTGAGCCGCGCGCCCTGGGGCCCCACAACCGCGGCGGACACGATGCCGTCGGACTCCACTGTGAGCAGCGAGGGCGACTCGGCCCGGACCGCGAAGGAGCCCCCCGACTGCCAGCGGGCGGCCAGCGGACCGGGCCCCGGTGCGCCCACATGCAGGTCGAGCGCCTGGGTGCGTGCGAAGGGGTCGGCGGGCACCACCTGCACCCGCCAGCGTCCCTCAGGCAGGTTGGAGACCTGAAGCTCGACCGTTCCGCTGTCGGGGATCTCGACGGACTCGGGCAACCTTGGGACGCTGCCGGTGGCTTCGTGGGGGCGGGGTGCCTGGGACCAGGGCAAGAGCACCACCTCGCCGGCCTCGGTGTCCGGCCAGGCCAGCGGTCCCTGGAAGCGGTCGGGAGTATCGCTGCAGCCGAGGCAGGGGATGGGTGCCGGGGGTTCTGCGGCCTCGACTGCCACCACCTGGCTCCACACGAGCCGCGCCGGCCCGGGCTCCCCGGAGATGGTGAGGGTGGTGCTGCCACCCACCGTTGGGCTGGGGTGGGTGGTGTCGATGGTGGTGGGCCGCGGCGCTTCCGTCCAAGACCGCCTGCTGGTGTGCCAGATGCCGCCCGGGGTTCGGACCCGCCATCGCGGACGAAGCCCCGGCATGGTCGTGGGGAGGCTCAGCTCCCCCGTGGCATCGGTGAGCTGCGAGCGGACGGTGCCGTCGCCGAGGTCGAGCTCCACGACCCGGTCGCCGAGCGGCACCCCCGCCCCGTCGACCACGCGGGCACGGGCGGGGGACTGGTCATCGAGAATGATGATGCGGGCGTCGGTTTCGCGAGAGTCCATCACGCTGATGGTGCTGGCGACCGTGGCGGTCCCCGGCCGGTCCACCCGCTCGGCCATGAGGTTGAGCGGACCGTTGGTGCGCAGGGTGGTCGGGACGGGGAGGTCTCCGTGGAGCGTGCCCAGTGAGGAGGCGGACACCAGAAGCGCCGGGCCGGGTGCGATGCCGGACTGCAGCCAGAGCCGCCAACTACCCTCGATGGGGCCACCGTCTTGGCGTCCGGTGAGTCGAAAGGCGAGTCGGCTGCCAGGCAGGGCCACCGGCTGGGACAGGTCGGCTTCGAAAGTGAGCTGACTGTGGCCATTGTGCGGCTGGACCCTCGCCTGCACGAAGGTGGGCCCGCCCCGCCCGAGCACGAGCACCTGCGCCGTTCCCGCGCGCTCCACGCCCACCTTGGCGATGCCGCTGCGGTCTGTGCGGGCTTCGTGGACCTTGTCGTGGAGAGCCACCAGCACCCGTGCACCGGCCTCCGGGCGCCCTTCGCGCAAAGCTGCGATGACCAGCTGTCCCTCGGCGGCACGGGTCAGCACGCTGCCGGTTCCTCGACGGACGATGACCTGGGCCTGGTGGGTGCCGGTGTCCGCGGTGACGGCGTAGACCCCGGGCCGGGGCAGGTCGAGGGGCAGCTCGATGGCGCGGTCGATGCCGGGGGCACCCGGGCCGAGGTCGACGGTCCACTCCCGGTCGGGGGCGATGACGGCGACATCCAGCCTGGCCAGGGAGGCGGCCTGTCCACCCGCCCGAAGCATGGCCTCGGCGTCGATGTGGTGCAGGCGGAGGGTGAGCTTGTCGACGTTGCGCACATGGGCCCGCATCCGGCTGCCGTCGGACGCCGACAAGGCTGCGATGAGGTCGTCGTCGTCGTGTTGCCCGGAGGACAGGTGGAGCGCGGTCTGAGAGCGTCGGTTCAGCTCTTGCTGTGCGGTGGACTGGAGCGGACCACTCTGGTTGGCCCGGGCTTCGAGCCAGCCCATGGCCGCCACCGGGTCGTCTTCGGCCTTTGCGGACACCAGGGAGGCGATGGCGCGGTCCGTCCAGGAGCCCTGGGCCAGCATGCGTTCCCAGCGGGCCATCGCAGCATTTCGGTCCCCTGAGGCCAGCTCGGCTGCGCCGGTCTCCCACTCCAGCTCGGCCCGGTTGAGACCGGGGGGGTCGATCTCGAGCAGGGCGACGTAGCGGGACACGGCCTCGGCGGAGCGACCTGCGGTGTGCAGGGCCCGGGCCTCGGCGAGCTGAAGGCCGGCCAACTCCAGCTCCACCGCTGCCCGGTCGGCGTGGAGCGGATGGGCGTCGAGCCACCGCTGCAGCCAGTGCTGGGAGGCGGCCGCCGCGCGCACCGGGTCTTGATGGAGCTGTCGGGCGATGCGGGCCAGCCGCAGCCCGGCCTCCGGCGCGTGGGGCCCCTCGGTGAGCGCCAGCCAGTGTTCGCGGGACTCACCGATGCGCAGCTCGCCGTCGAGAGCGAGGGCGAGCTCGCGGCGCAGGTCGGCGTCGTCTGGGACGCGTGCCACCACCTGCGACAAGGCCAGAACACCCGCCGCCGGGTCGACTCGGGCGACGATGCGTGCGCGGCTGGCGGCATGGGCGATGGAGCCGTCGTCGTAGGCGTCGATCAGAAGGAGGCCGTCCTGGGGGGTGGACAACAGGGCGGCCAGGCGCGCGGCCTCGGGGCGTCGGTTGTCGGGAATCGCGCCCTCTGCGAGGAGGTCCACGAGGGCCTCGACCGCATCCGAAGCGTATGCGTCGTTGTCGACGGCTTGCTGTGCGGCCCCCAGAGCAACGTCCAGCCGGGTGGTCTCGGGCAGGTCGAGCGTGAGAGCGTGGGACCACAGGGCCCCCATCTCCTCTGTGCGGGGTGCGGAAGGGGTGGCGCGGCTGGCGAGGGTGTCGAGCAGGTGCTGCACCTGGGCCCACGCGAGGCCGTCGCGTCCGGGGCCGAGGCGGGTCCAGCCGTAGGTGTCGTAGAGCTGTGCGGCCTGGGTGTGGTCGCCCAGCTCGGCCAGAGCGTCGGCTCGATCGAAGCCTGCGCGCAAGCCGCAGCCGGCCTCCATCGGCACCCTCTCCCAGGTGGCCACCGCGCCTGTGAGGTCGCCTGCCGCGCGCTGGGCGTGACCGAGCAGACAGCCCAGATCGGCCTGTGCGTCGGCATTGTCCTCGGTCTTCAGGGTGTCGGTGAGCAGCCTCACGGCGGTCCTGGGCGACTCGTCGGCGAGGGCCTGGAGGACGGCGTCTCCCGCGCGGTCGGCCGGCACCGCCCAGGCGGCTGCGGCGAGCAGGAAGGGCGTCAGTGCCAGCATGGGAGCTCCGGGGACATGCGCTTCGACCTGCCGGTGCGGGCGGGGTTCCGGCTGCCGTGTGTGCGTGCGGTCAGGCTGTCACGTCCTTGCAGACGGCGGCGACGACGACCCGACGGCGCTATCGTCGGGTTGGTGCCCCTGTGTCCCCTGTTCGAGAGCCCGCCATGATCGGTCTGCTTCGCGCCTTCTTGCTGCTCGGTGCCGCCGGCTGCATCGTCCCCGCGGACACCGACAAGGGGGACTCTGGAGCGGGCGAAGGCGAAGGGGAAGGCGAGGGAGAAGGCGAAGGGGAGGGTGAAGGCGAAGGCGAAGGGGAGGGTGAAGGCGAAGGGGAGGGCGAGTCCGACCCGATCTACGACTCGCTCACGTCCGAGCTGTCCTTCGAGTACGGCTTCAACGCCGCTGGCACGCTCGACTGCGTGGCCGGCTGGGAGGGCGAGAGCGCGGGGAGCGTGCCCTGTCCAGACTGCGTGTGGGCCTTCGAGGTGCACTACAGCCTGTCCTCTCAGGCTGGAGACTGCGACCTGCTCGACGACCTCAGCTTCCGGATGGGCATGACCCACCTCGGCGAGTACGGCCACATCGTGGTGATGGAGTACTACGGCGTGTGGTATCCGACCTGGGCGGCCGAGTGGGACGGTACGGACTTCAGCCACGCTCACGGTGTGCAGGGCGAGTCGGTGGAGCATGCCGGCGAGACCTGGAGCTACACCTACTGGCTGTCGGGAGCGGGCACGGCCACGCGCGTCGAGTGACCGCCTCAGCGGACGGGGAGTGCGGGAAGGGGGGGCAGGCCGGGCAGACCAGCGTCTTCGGGGTGTCGGCGCACCCAGTCTGCCTTCATCTGTGCGGCGGTCTTGCGGGACCCGTCGTGGCTCCATCCAGGGGGGCCGAAGATGTAGCCGAGGCGTTGGCGTGGGGAGAGGCCCGGCTGGCTCGCGTCCCGCACCAGGGCGACAAGCTCGTGGAAGGCGACGCGCAACAGGTGGAATGTGCCGAGCTGGGTCGTGAGCCCGTAGCGGGGGGGCTCGGAAGCCAGCTCGGGGACGAAGGTGCCGAACATGCGGTCCCAGATGATGAGGGTGCCGGCGTAGTTGGCGTCGAGGTAGCGCGGGTTCACCGCATGGTGGACCCGGTGGTGGGAGGGCGTGTTGAAGACGGCTTCGAACCAGGCGGGCATGCGGTCGATGAGCTCGGTGTGGATCCAGAACTGGTAGATGAGGTTGATGCCGCCGACAAAGGCCACCATCAGGGGGTCGAAGCCGACCAGCACCAGCGGGATCCGAAAGATGAAGCCCAGCGTGAGCTCGTAGGACCACGTCTGTCGCAGGGCGGTGGACAGGTTGTAGTGCTGCGAGGAGTGGTGGTTGACGTGGGAGGCCCAGAACCACCTGATCTCGTGCGCGACGCGGTGATACCAGTAGTAGCGGAGGTCGTCGGCCACGAAGCACAGGACGAACACCCAGGGTGCCCATCCCCAGGACTGCTCGCCCAGCTGGATGGGGGCGAAGCCATGGAAGAAGGACAGCACCCCGTAGATGGCTCCGCCCGCGAGCAGTCCGATGATGAGGTTGCCCACGCCCATCAGCAGGCTGGTGATCATGTCGCGGGACTCGTAGCGGGCGCCCCCCTTCAAGCCGGCGATGGTGAGCTCCAGCAGGATGCTTCCGATGAAGAAGGGCACGGCGAGCTGGACGATGGGCGGCAAGTCGGGGGCCGGCATGTCGGACTCCAGGGTCAGGCAGGAACGACCTGCACGCAAGGGGACAGCTCGGCCAGCCAGGCCTCGCGCTCGTCAGAGTCCGCGAGGGGAAGGCTCGCCCGTGGAAAGCCGGGGTCGCGGAGCTGGAGGTGGGTGTGGGTAGGGTCGGTGCGGACGGACGCCAGCGCCCCGGGACCCAGCCGCCGGACGACCGTGCGGTCGCCCAAGACGATGACCAGTCCGATGTCTTCGCTGAGCTGCAGCAAAGCCGCGCTGCCATCTGCGGCCACCCAGCTTCGCACCGGCTCCGCCTCTGGGTAGTCGAGCTGGAAACGGTCGAGTGCCGCCTGGGCATCGGCAATCCGAGCAGGCGCGGACCAGCCCAGCAGGTGGGTGAACAGCACGGCGCCAGCGATACCGACCACGATGAGGCCCAGCAGGATGGGCAATGGGATGGCCACGAACCCTCCATCACGACGCCTCCAGGCTACCCGAGGACGCGGTCCCCCACCGCAAGGACCCGACCAATTCAGGCCACCGCGCGTGCATTGTCGCGGGATGCGCGGGCCGACAGGCGGAGCTCCCGGGCAGCCGCTCGGGAGGCTGCGGAGACGTCGATGCCGCCCAGCATGCGGCTGATCTCGTCGAGATGGCCGACCTCGTCGAGCACCTGCACCCGGCTGTGGGTGCGCCCGTGGAGCTGGACCTTGTGGACATGGAGGTGGTGGTCGGCGTAGACCGCCACCTGCGGGCTGTGGGTGATGCAGAGCACCTGGTTGTGGGTGGCGATGTCGGCGAGCTTCTGACCGATCACCTCGGCGATGGCGCCACCGACCCCGGTGTCGACCTCGTCGAATACGAACATCCCCACCGGGCCGATGCCTGCCAGCACCCGCTTCAAGGCGAGCAGGGCGCGCGACAGCTCCCCTCCACTCGCCACCTGCGCCAGGGGACGCGGGGCCTCGCCAGGGTTGGGCGCGATCATGAACTCCACCCGGTCGATGCCGCGGGGCGTGAGCTGCACATCTGCCACGGCCACCCCGCAGGAGGGGTCGAGTGGGGCGACCTCCACGAGCACCTCGGCGCCGCCCATGCCGAGCGTGGACAGCTCGTGGGTCATCGCCGCCGACAGCGCGGTGGCGGCCTGCTTGCGGGCCTGAGACAGCGCCAGCCCCAGTCGTCGAGCCTCGCTGCGCGCCTGTTCGGTGGCCGCCACCAGCGCCTCCACGCGGGCCTCCCCGCCGCCCAGCTCGGCCAGCTCGGCCCGCGCCTGCGTCGCCCACTCGAGCAGCTCCTCGAGGGTGTGCCCGTGCTTGCGCACGAGACGGCGGAGGTCGGCCATTCGCTCCTCGGTGCGGGACAGGGTCTGGGGATCGACCGCGAGGCCGCCGAGGTAGCGGCCGAGGTCGCGGCCCACCTCCTCCACCTCCATGCGGGCCCCGTCGAGGCGCGCGGCCAGCTCCCCCAGCATCGTGTCGTGGCGCGCCCCCTGCTCGAGCTGTCCCGTGAGGCGCGCGAGACGCACGGCGAGCGCATTGTCGGCCCCGTAGAGCGCGTGTTCGGCATCGCCGGCCACCTGGGCGAGATCTGCGGCGTGACGGAGGCGGCGGGCGTCGTTCTCCAGTCGGTCGAGCTCCCCCTCCTCGGGCGCCAGCGTGTCGTACTCGCCCAGCTGGAAGCGCAGGAGGTCCTCGCGTTCGGCCCGTGCGCGCACGCCGGACTCCGCATCGCGAAGCGCGGCCATCGTGGCGAGCAAGGCGCTGTGGGCTGTAGCCACCACCGCCCGGGCGGACTGCAGGTCGGCGAAGGCGTCGAGGTGGTCGAGGTGGGTGCGGGCGTCGACCAGCGTGTGGTGTTCGTGCTGGCTGGAGATGTCGACCAGACCGCGCGCCAGTCGACGCAAGGTGCGGGCGCTGGTGAGCTGTCCACCCACATACGCCCGGGTGCGACCGGTGCGCAGGAGCACGCGCCGGACCACCAGCTCGTCGTCGGCCTCGATGCCTTCTTCGGCGAGCATGCGCCGCAGCGCGGGGGCGGGCCCCAGGTCGAACAGGGCCTCCACTTCGGCCTTCGACGCCCCGGTGCGCACGAGACCAGCCTTGCCCCGTCCGCCGAGAACGAGGGTGAGCGCGGCGATCAGGATGCTCTTTCCCGCGCCCGTCTCCCCGGTGATGACGTTGAGACCCGGGCCCAGCTCGAGCTCGGTGTGCTCGATGATGGCCAGATCACGGATGCGGAGCAGACTCAGGGACACGGCATCTCCACGCGCAGCGACCTTGCACTGTCAAGACGTGGGGATGCTATCCGACGCGATCTGCTCTCGTCCGGTCAGTTTATGTCCTTGACATCCCAAATCTGTCCCGAACTGTATTCAGGGGTCGCGGGATGTCACTGGCTTGCGTCACCGGGGCCTCAGCGAACGGGGTTGAGCACCAGCTCCTCGAGCCTTTCTGGGCGAGCGAGGGGGGCCATGCACACGCGGGCCTCCACCTTGTCGCCAGGGTCGGACTCCCGCCCTGCGGGGAAGACCACGGTGATCTCGTCGGGCTGGTCCTGGCTCACATCGCCGCCTTCGTGCAGGCTCACCTCGGTGTCGTCATCGAGGTCGATGGTGAAGCGCTCGATGACAACGGTGCGCACGCCGGTGTTCTCCACCTCGAAGTCGAGGCAGGTGATGCTGGAGGTGATCCAGGTGGAGTAGCTGAGGCGGGCGGTGTTCCCGGCGCCATCGGCGTAGTCCATGATGCCCGCGAAGCCGTCTGGCAGGTCGCCACCGCCGTCATCGCCACCGCCGTCATCCCCGCCGTCGTCGCCGCCGTCGTCGATGGGGCCGCCACCTTCGCGCCAGGAGACCTCCAGGCCGGTGAGGTCGGCTGCGGGCTCGGCGCAGTAGTACATCTCCACGCTCTCGTAGCTGTCGAGCTCCGAGTTGTCCTCGGCCTCCACCCAGATGGTGTCGCCGTCGGGGAAGAAGAAGGCACCGCCGTCATCGGCCCAGTAGGTCATGTTGTCGGAGGCCTGGATGACCATCTGCCAGCCCCGAACGGCCTCGCCTTCGTTCTTCAGGCGCAGGCTGGTGCAGGCACCGCCCTCCCACATGCTGTAGTGCTGCCAGTACAGCTTGAAGCCGTTGGACTCGACGATGCCGCGACCGCCCTCGAGGGGCCCGGTGGACGAGCTGCCACCGTCGTCGGTGCCGGCCTGGAGACCGTCGGCGGCCGAGTCGACCTCGCCGTCCTGGGCCATGTAGCAGCCGGAGGCGAACAGCAGGGCGCCGAGGGCCAGTGCGGAGCGATGCGGAGCGAAGGAGCGTGCAAGCATTGGGGGTCTCCAGGGCCGAGATGCGGTCGGGACATCTGCTGCGCCACATCTGGCTGCAGGAGACCCGGGCGTGGTCGGCATCGTTGGCGCAGGCGGCGGCCGGTCCCTCACCGCGGTGGGACCTCACGCGCATGGTAGCGCAAGGGCGCGCCGTCCGACACCCCGCCACCGAACCCCCCCTCTGCGGACATGTCCGCTCTGTCGCCTCCACTGCCTTGTCACTGCCTTTCACGGAAGCGTCACGGCTTGCCGAAACGGGCTGGCGATACCGTCCGCTCATGTCGCATCTCATCCTGATTGTCGATGACGAGCCCGACCTCGTCTCCGCACTGAGCTTCGCCTTCCGCCGAGAGGGCTTCCAGGTGAGGGCCGCACACGATGGTGCGTCGGCCCTGCGCGAAGCCCGTCGAGATCCGCTGCCCGGTCTCGTTCTGCTCGATCTCATGCTCCCCGACATCCAGGGCACCGAGGTCTGTCGGCGGCTCAAGGGCGATTCCCTCACGGCGGACATTCCGGTCATCATGCTGACCGCAAGATCCGAGGAGATCGACCGCGTGGTGGGCTTCGAGGTGGGCGCAGACGACTATGTCTCCAAGCCCTTCTCCACCCGAGAGCTGGTGCTGCGGGTGCGGGCGGTGCTCCGGCGCTTCCGGCCCCGCAGCGAGCCGCGGGAGGTCGTCGACTTCGGTGTGCTGCGGGTGGACGAGGCTGGCCACCAGGTCTGGGTGGGGGGTGAGGAGCGTCCGTTGACCGCCCTCGAGTTCCGCCTCCTCACCACCTTCTTGTCCCGGCGGGGGCGGGCCCAGACCCGCGAGGCCCTGCTCGATGAGGTGTGGGGCGCCAGCACAGCCATCACCACCCGCACCGTCGACACCCATGTGAAGCGACTTCGGCAGAAGCTCGGTGAGGCCGGCGACTACATCCAGACCATCCGTGGCGTGGGCTACAAGTTCGTGGCCAGCCCCGGGACCTCCGCTGGCTCTTGAAGCGCCCCCGGTCGAGGTGGCAGCCGTCCGGCGTGCCCTCGGCTTCCGTGGTCGACTCTTCGCTGTGTCCATGCTCCTCATGGCCATCTTCGCCGTGGCCATGGGCGCGTGGCTGGAGCTGTCCCTGCGCCCTCTGCTGGCGGCCCAGGAGGTGGACGAGCTGCAATTCGCCGCCTCCTCGGTCGACCTCGCTCTGCGGCGCCTCGGTCCGCCAGGGGAGTCCACCGCCGCGGAGGTCCGGTCCTCCATCGAGATGCTCGCCGAGCACGGCGGAATGCGCATCACTCTGCTCGATCCCGACGGCGCTGTCCTCGCCGACTCGGAGGTCGAGGCGGTCGCGGACATGACCTGGCACGGCGACCGACCCGAGGTGGTGGAGGCGCACCGCACCGGCGACTGGGGACATGCCCGCCGGCACTCGTCCACCCTCGACACCGACATGCTCTACATCGCGCGGGTCGTCCCCTGGGACCAGGACCGCCAGGGCACTCTGCGCATCGCCCGCACCACCGACCGGGCCGACGCCGCCATCCGCGCCCTCTACCGCCTGCTCGCTGTCGCCGTGGTGGGCGGTCTCGCGGTCGCCCTGTTCATGACCGGCCTGGCCGCCACCCTGATGCACCGCGACCTCGGTCTTCTGCTCCGTCACACCGCCGCTCTCGCGCGGGGAGAGCAGACCGCTCCCCTGCAGTTCCGGTCGAGCGTGGAGCTCGCGGGCATCGTGGGCACGGTCGACCAGATGTCCCATGAGATGCAGCGTGTGGTCGGCACCCTCGCCGATGAACGCCGCCGGTCCTCGGCCGTGCTCGCCACCCTTCGGGAGGGCCTGCTGTCGGTGGACCCCGAGGGGCGCCTCAGCCTCCTCAACACCGCCGGCACCCGCATCACCGGGCTCACCACCGCCGATATCGGCCGGCCAGTCGCCGACACCATCGGCAACAACACGCTCATCCACCTCATCCGCGAGGCCCAGGCCACCGGGGAGTCCAGCGGAGACGTCGTGCTCGAGGTCGACGGCGACGACCCCCACACCCGCATCGTCCAGGTCCGGGCGAGGGTGGGCGAGTCCGGCGATAGCGTCGTGTCCATGCGGGATGTCACCCACCTCCGGTCGCTGGAGACCATGCGCCGCGACTTCGTGGCGAACGTGTCCCATGAGCTGCGCACTCCCGTGAGCATCGTGCAGGCCAGCGCCGAAGCCCTCCAGGACGGGGCCATCGACGACCCCCGATACGCCGCACAGTTTCTCGATGCCATCCTCCGGAACACCGAGCGGCTGCGCCTTCTCACCAAAGACATCCTCCAGCTGTCTCGCATCGAGGCCGGTCACACCGGGGTCGCGCTGGAGCCTGTGGATGTCACCGCTGTGGTCGACGACGTTCTCGAGATCCTCCAGCTCCGCGCCGCCTCCCGCGAGCAGTCCATCACGTCCACCGTGCCGGAGGGAGTCGACGTCCTCGCCGATGCGGGGGCCCTCGAGCAGGTGCTCGTGAACCTGCTGGAGAACGCCCTCAAGTACACCCCCGTCGGCCAGCGCATCGAGGTGGGCGTCGCCCGCAGAGGCCGCGACCGCCTGCGCATCTTCGTCGCAGACACCGGGCCGGGCATCCCCGAGCAGCACCGCTCCCGCATCTTCGAGCGCTTCTACCGGGTCGACTCGGGGCGCTCTCGCGAGGTGGGTGGCACCGGCCTGGGCCTCGCCATCGTCAAGCACCTGGCGGAGGCGATGGAGGGCTCGGTGGGCGTGGAGGCGAACCAGCCCACGGGCTCGGTGTTCTGGTTGGAGCTGCCCGAAGCCCCGCCGCCGGATGTCCCCGTCGAGTCCTGAGCCACCTCTCTGGGGCCTCCGGCGCACAGCGCCTCCGGGACCTCCGGCGCACAGCGCCTCCGGGACCTCCGGCGCACAGCGCCTCCGGGACCTCCGGCGCACAGCGCCTCCGGGGCCTCCGGCGCACAGCGCCTCCGGGGCCTCCGGCGCACAGCGCCTCCGGCATGCAGTCGCACCGCACCGGCGCCACAACGCGATAGCGCCCGTCCATGGCCGACCTTCCCTCGTCGCATCCGCTGCACACCCTCCAGCTCTGGACCTGGGAGCTTCCCCAGACCCTGCTCGGGGTCGTGCTGTTCGCGGTGCAGAGCGCGCGCGGGCGGGTGCACCGGGTGGAGCGAATGCCCGACGGACGGCGCCTCGTGCAGACCGACGGCATCGGCATCTCGCTGGGCGGCTTCGTCTACTGGTCGCGCCACGACCCCTTCGGCACCCCCTTCCAGGTGCCGCTCATTCGCGCGCATGAGCTGGGCCACACCATCCAGTCCCGCCGGCTCGGCTGGCTCTACCTTCCCACCGTGGGCATCGCGAGCAGCTCGCGAGCGCTGTACTCGATGGTGCACCACAAGCGCCACGGACGCCCGTGGCCACGCTATTTCGACGCCTGGCCCGAGCGCGCCGCCGACGAACATGGCGGCATCTTCAGAGACCGCTGTGGTCGCCGCCGACTCCCCCCCGAGGGGTCGCCCCTCGACCCGGACTGTCCGGGCCGGGGTGGGGCTGGCTCAGGCGGCTGAGGTGCCGGTCGGGCTCGGTACGATCCCGGCGAGCAGGTCGTCGGGGTCGATGACGAGCTCATCGAGGTCGCGGCGCTTCGACAGCAGGGTGCCTGCCGCCTGGCGGATTCGCTCGAAGGCGGCGCCCCGGTTGTCGGCCACCCTCGCGAGCGACCACTTGCCCTGCACCACCTCGGCAAGCGCCTCCAGACGACGCTCGGCATCGCGTCCCCAGGCATGCAGACCCACCACCCGTCGGCCGGTGTCGGCCACGAGCTTCAGGCCACAACCACCGTCGAAGACCGTGGCCACCTGGGCATCGGGCACCTCGGCCTCGCGCACGCCCACGGTGGCCAGCTCGGGCACCGTGAGGATGGCGTCGACGAAGCGTGGGTCGTTGGGAATGCCGTCATTGCGGGCATTCGTGGTGCCCATTGCAGCATGGACTGCACGCTTTGCCTGGTCGATCACGCGGGCTGGACTGGTGCCGGCTCCGATTGCTGCGCCCACGGCGTAGATCCCGGGAGAGGCCGTGCGAAAGCTCGAATTGACTTCGATGAGACCGGCTTCGTTGCGGGTGACGCCCACCGGCTCGAGGCCGAGGCTCCGACCGGTCGCTTCGCGGCGGGCGGCCACGATGATGCGGTCCACATCGAAGGTCTCCTCGGCGCCGGTGCGGCTGCAGCGCACGGTACACCGCGCTCCGCCTTCGCCGTCCTTGCCCGCCTTGACCACCTTGTGGCGCCACAACACCTTTCCTCCTGCCGAGCGGAAGGACGACAGAAAGCCCTCCCGCAGGCTCTCATCGGCGTCGGGCAGCAAGGTGGTGCCCGCGACGATGAGGGTGGTCTCGGTGCCGAGGGAGGAGAAGAGGCCCGCCATCTCCACGGCGGCCCGGCTTCCCCCCACGATGGCGAGGGTGCGCGGCAGGTAGACCGCTGACAGGGCCGACCCCGGGTCGAGTACGAGCTCGTGGTCGATGCGTGCACCACGGACCGACACGGTGCGGTCGCCGGTGGCGAGGATGATGTGGCGGGCCAGGATGCGGTGCTGCTCGCCCCGGACCGAGGTGAGGTCGATGTGGCCGTCCCCAGCGAGCCGGGCGCGGGCGTGCAGTCGCAGCACCCGGTGCTCGGTCAGCGAGTCGGACAGCTGCTGGGAGTGGGCTTTGCGCCGTGCGTCGAGGTCTGGCAGCAGCTTCGCCAGCTCGACCGAGGCCACGTCGGTTGTCCGCGCCTCGGGTCCGCGCTGCGCCATTCGCGCAGCGACCTCTTGCAGCATCCGAGCCGGCATTCTTCCGCGCAGCCACGAGGCCCCGCCGAGCAGACGATTCCGCTCGATGAGGGTCACGCGGGCGCCGAGTCGGGCCGCCTCCTCCGCTGCCGCACACCCCGCAGCACCGCCACCGATGACGGCGATGTCGAAGGGTTTGGTCATGCGGACATCGCCTTGATGGCCGCGAGGACCTTGGGGGTCTGCTGGAGGATCGAGATGACGGCCTCGGGGTAGAGGTCGAGCGCCTCGGAGTGGCGGAAGGGCACGAGCTTGTCGGGCGAGGGCGGGATGAACTCGGTGGCATCCTCGTTCAGCGCGCGATGGGCCACCTCGGCACCAAAGGCCACGGTGCGGACGGCGGCGACGTGCTTGGCGGCACCGTCGGGCTCGCTCACGTTGCCGATGACCGACTGGACGACCTCGGGCAGCTTCCATGACGAGGCCAGAGCGAGGCCCACGCGCTCGTGTCCCAGCTCCACGGCCGTGCGGACCGCAGCGGGGGTGGCGTTCATGCGCTTGCGCTTGAGCTGACGCATCAGCTCCCACAGGGCGACCGGGCGACCGACCGAGTGGAGGAGTCCGCCGATGAAGGCCGACTCGACGTTTTCGCGCCGCAGCCGAGCCGTGGCCTTGGCGAACAGCGCGGTGCCGATGGCGTGCCGCCAGATGCTGGACGCCAACTCTTCGTGACCCTTGACCTTGTAGACGCCCGAGATGGCCGCAGACAGGACGATCTCTTGCAGTGCGCCCATGCCGAGACGAGCGACCGCCTGCTGCAGCGTGACGATGCGAGCCCGGCCACGCCACGCCGGCGAGTTGGCCACGCGGAGCACCTGGGCGGCCAGGGCCGGGTCTCCATGGACCAGGCGGGCGAGGCGCTTGCTGTCGGCCCGGGGGTCCTGCAGCAGCGTCATCACCTCGGCCACCACCTCCGGACGGGGGGGCAGTGACGGGGTGCTGGCGTTGACCCGGCTCAGCAGGTTGAGCAGCGAGGCGACCTCTGGGTCGTCTGTGTGCCGCTTGGGGTTTGGGTTCGCCAGGTCTTCTGCCACTGGCGCTTCGGATCCGATGGGTGCTTCACAGATCACGGACGACTCCCTGTTCAGCATTGGAGTCGGACCAGTCAGAGCGGACTTGAATCTGACACGAGGCTGTCCAGTATTTGGCCCGGTTCGGGTCATCGACCTGCCTTGCTTGGGTCTCAGTCGACATCCCGAGGAGCGTGCGGCTACACAGGAGCCCCCCCCGGAGTCCACACCATGCGCTTGTCCCTCGTCTTCGCCGTCGCCTGTGTCGCTTGCTCCTCGGATGTCGAGAAGGCTTCCGTCGACTCCGACGAGACCAGTCCGCAGGACACGGGCGACACGGGGGACACCGGCGACTCCGGTCCCCAGATCGCCACCTTCACGCCGACCACCTGCGGCGCCGAGCCCTACGCGCTGCTCCCCCTCGACCAGATGGGGGAGCTCGTCGAGCACGAGCAGGACGTCGGCTTTTCACTCCCCGCCGCTGCGATCGACGCCCTGCTGGACTCCCAAGGGCTCGGCGACCTGCTCGAGGCCCGCTACGACGTGGAGCTGCACAAGGTCCGGCACCTCACCCAGGACCGTGGGCAGCTCGTCGAGACCACCGGCTACGTGGCCTTTCCGGTCCTCGATGCGCCGGCCGAGGTGCCCACCATGCTGTGGCTGCACCCCACGATGGGCTTCGGCGATGCCTGCGCGCCCTCCTCCGGCAGCATCGAAGGGGCCGCCTTTCCCGTGCTCGCCGCCACCCAGGGCTATGCGGTCGCTGCCCCCGACTACCTCGGGATGAACGGCTGGGGAGCACCGTCGGACCGCCTCCATCCCTGGGTGGTGGGAGAGCCGACCGCCCTCGCCAGCCTGGACAGCCTGCGGGCGACGGCGCGCCTGGCGGAGACCCTCGGCACGGCCGCCACCCCCGACCTGTCCACCGTGGTGGCCTTCGGGGCCTCCCAAGGGGGACATGCGGCGCTGATGGCCGACCTCTACGCCCGCGACTATGCCCCCGAGGTGGGCTTTGTGGGCGTGGTGGCCTCCATCCCGGTCACCGATCTCGTGGCGTTGGCCGAGTTCGGTATGACGACGACCAGCGAGGCCAGTCTTGGCCTGGCGGGTGGCGTGGTCACCGGCTGGGACTGGTATGGCCGCACCGCCGAGCTCACCGATGTGCTCACCCCGGCGGTCGCGGAGCTGCTGCCCGAGGTGCTGGGGGATGCCTGCAGCGACTTCGGCGAGCTGGTGCCCGGCATTGACAGCCCCGACGACATCTACACCGAGGCTGCGCTTCAGGCCGGCGCTGACGGCACCTTGCTGGAGTGGTCGCCCTGGGGGTGCTACCTCGCCGAGAGCAGCCTGCTGCGCAACACCGCCATCGGCAGGCCTTCGATGACCCCCAAGCTCGTGGTCACAGGCTCCGAGGACACCCTCGCGTGGTCGCCCCCGGTGCGCTCCGACGCCGAGGCCCTGTGCGACGCCGGGGTGCCCGTAGAGCTCATCGAGTGCGAAGGGCTCGGCCACGTCGATGCGGCGGTGCAGACCCTGCCCATCTACCTGGAGTGGGCCCAGGACCGCATCGCGGGGGTGCCGGTGGACGAGTGCACCCTCAACGAGCCAGCGCCCTGCGAGTTCTGACCACAAAACTCAGCTCTGTCGGCCCTGTCGGCGGTGGACCGCTCTCGCCAGCACCCGGCGCAGCTCCGGCAGAGTGATGGGCTTGGTGGCGAAGTCGTCCATGCCGGCCTCTTCGCAGGCCAGGCGGTCGTTGGGCGTGGCGTTCGCGGTGAGGGCGACCACCGGCCCGTCGAAGCCGGCGGAGCGCAGGGTCCGGGTGGCTTGAAAGCCGTCCATCCCTGGCATCTGGCAGTCCATCAGCACCAGCTCGTGCTTCGGCTCGGCGGCAAGGACCGCGGCGACGGCCGTGAAGCCGCTGTCCGCCACGGTCACCGTGCAGCCCAGCTGGTCGAGCATCCAACCCAGAACCTCTCGGTTGACGGCATTGTCCTCCGCCAGCAGCACATGCGTGGGCAGCTCGGGCAGCGCATCGGTGTCGGGCTCGTCCACCTCGGTGCGGTCCGCCGGCAGCATCGGCAGCACGACCGTCACCCGGGTTCCCCGTCCCACCTCGCTCTCCAGGTCGATGGTGCCCCCCATCAGCGTCACCAGCCGTGACACGATGCTGAGGCCCAGTCCCGAGCCGCCGAAGCGTCGGGCCGTGCCCTGTTCGGCCTGGACGAAGGGGTTGAAGATGGCGGCCATGCGCGCGTCGGGGATGCCGACGCCGGTGTCCTCCACGGTCAGCCGCACGTCGACCTTCTCGTCGTCTCGGGGGCGCACCCTCGCGGCGAGGCGGACCTGGCCTTCTTCGGTGAACTTCACCGCATTGCCGGCCAGGTTGAGCAGCACCTGTCGCAGGCGCAGAGCGTCGGACTGCACGTAGGGTGGCCCGTCGACTGCGGTGTGCAGCACCACGCCCTTGTCTTGGGCCCGCACGGCCACGATGCCGGCGACCTCCTCCAGAAGTCGCTTGAGTTGGACGGGCTCCGTGCCCAGCTCGAGCTGTCCGGCCTCGATGCGGGCCAGGTCGAGAACATCGTCTACGAGGCCAACCACGGTGCGCCCGGCGGCGTGGAGCTGGTCGAGCCGGCGGGCGTCGTCCTCGTGGGCGGTGGCGCGGAGGGCCTCTGCCAGGCCCACCACCGCGGTGAGCGGCGTGCGGATCTCGTGGCTCATGGTGGCGAGGAAGGTGGACTTGGCCCGGTTCGCGAGCTCTGCCCGGTCCCGCGCGCGTTCTGCCTCTTCCAGCGCCCGCTCGGCCCGCTCTCGGGCGAGCTCGGCTTGTTGGCGGGCCTGGACGAGGTGGCGCTCCCGGCTCTCCACGGCCCTGCCGAAGCCTCGGGTGACCGCCAGACCCAGCACGACAGAGATGAGGAGTGTCACGATGCGGATCACGAGGCGGGAGCCCTCCGGCAGACCCACCGGAGGCAGCACGGGATGGAGCAGGTAGAAGGCCACTGCGGTCGCCATCACGATGAAGCCCCAGGGCAGCGCGTGACGCCAGCCCAGCAGGTAGGCCACCGTCACCGGAAGCATCGGCCACAGCACGACGCCGGCCGCGGACAGGCCACCGTCCTGGAGGACCGCGAGCGCGCTGGTCGCAGCCAGTCCGACGAAGCCGATGCCGTGGGTCCCGAGCAAGGTGGCCCGTCGTCCCCCACGGGCCACCGCAAGCGAGAGTCCGAAGACCAGAACGCCCGCGCCCAGGGCCACAAAGGCGCCTGGCAGGTCGCCCAGGAAGCTGGTCACCGTGGCCGAGATCATGGCCAGCACGGTCAACGTTCGCAGTGTCGACAGCAGCAGTCTCGACTGCCCTTGCTCGCTGCCGTCCCGCATGTACCCACCTCCGCCTGACGCCCTATCGGAACTCGACGGCGAATCCGGAGGATGTTGTCGGAGTGCTACCGGCAAAATCCCAGCGCGCGGTAGTCGCCGAACTGCTGCTCGATCAGTCCCTCGGACAGGCCAAAGTCGGCGAGTCCGTACCGATGCGCGCCGTGCCGTCCCTTGGGACGACCATCGATCTCCGCCTGCACGCGGCGGGCGGCGGCGGGGGTCCACGGGATGCCGAAGTGGCCGTGAATGCGGGCGACGGTGCCGAGTGGATCCTGCCGAAGGTCGGAAAAGGAGATGTCGATGAGCTGGCCCGTGCCGATGCGGGGACGGTGGGACATGCCGCGCTCGGCCAGCCATGCGAGGTGGTCGCAGATCTCCCGGCCGAGGGCGTGGGGGTCGGCGGTCTGACGGGTGGTGGACACCGCGCGCGTGGTGGCGATGAGGCTGGCGAAGGACGGCACGACCTCGGCGGGGTCTCGGTGGGTCCACACCAGGCGCGCGTCGGGTGCGCGGGCCAGCAAGGCATCGAGCCAGGCGGTGTGGCTGGGGGACTTGAGGGTGAGGCGTGCCCCCGGCTCGCGGTGCTGCACGAAGCGGAGAACGTCGGACCACACCGAATAGGCATGGGTGGGGTCGGCCTCCTGAAGCCACCGGGTGTAGGTGGGGATGGGGTAGTTGGAGAACCAGCTCCAGCTCAGGAAGGCCTCATCCTGCAGGTGCATGCACTCCTCGGGCTCGTCGGCGCCGGTGGCATGCTTGCGGTCGATGTCGGGGACCACCCGCTTCATCATCTCGGCGCCGCGGGTGCCGGTCTGGCGGCGCTTGTCGGGCCCATTGAGGGGTGGAAAGGGCATGGCCACCTCCCACATGGGCAAGGCCCTGGCTTCGTCGGGCGCGGCCAGCAGGCGGTGGAGGAAGGTGGTACCGGTGCGGGGCAGGCCCACCACGATGACCGGTGCCTGCAGCTCCTTGGCGAATTCCCTCGGACGTTCCGACAGCCACGCACGGCGGCGCAGGCGTTGGCGCAAGGCGCGCAAGATCTGGCGACGGGCCGCGAACCGACCTGTGGTGGGCAACTCCGGAAGCTGCTCCAGCGCGCGGCACACCTGCTCCAGACCCGGCCGAAACTCGGCAGGGTCGCCGATGTCGGACAGGCCTGTGTCCGCCATGGCGGTCTGGATCAGGGCGTCTGGGTCGAGCTTGCGGGCGGGCATGCCAGCTGCGCGCCAGGCCCGTCCGACGGTGTTCAAGGCGCGCATGGGCGCAGGCAGGCGGCTCATCGGACCTCCTCAGCGGTGCGGTGCAGGTCCTTCAAGATGCCGTCCACCAGGGCATCCAGGCGTCCATCGGTGGCCAGCTCCGGGGACATCCCCACCGACAGCTCCACGCCCCTACCGTCGCCGGTCACGAGGATGAACAAGGGCACCACCGGGCCCCCGCTCGGGACCCAATACCAGGCACTTGCTGTGTGTTGGCGACTCGACAACTTCGACAGCGGGTAGCGACCGAGGTTGGACAAGATGGCGGAAGTGCCCACCTTGCCCTTGTTGAGGGTGCCTTTTCGCATGCGACGCAGCAGACGCAGAGTCGTCTTGCCCGGCAGCCACCGGAAGATCTGGGCGTCGAGAATCGGGGCCGCTGCATTGGGTTCTGCAGCCCGGGCGGCAAGCTCGGCCACAAAGGCCTCGATGGGACGCTCGGCCTCCACCAGGGGCTGCAGCTCGATGCGGGCCGCCCCGGTGATGTTGGCCGTGGTGCGGACGCCCTCGGGCAGGTGTCGCCGCAGGTCAACCGGAACCTCCACCAGCAAGGGCTCCTCGGTGAAGCTCCTCGATGCGGCATGCACGGCGAGGGCCAGCCTGGGCAGCAACCGACGGGGCGTGCCTTCGTAGCGGACGCGTCGCCAGGGCATGGGGGTGCCGGCGGGCACGGCGCGGAAGTCGCCGGTGGGTGGCGTCCAGGCCGGTCTGAGGAAGCCGCGCCGCTCGCCGCCGAGGGTGTGGGCCAGATCGAGGTCGGTGACGTCGAGTGTGGAGCCCGCCGTGGGCTCGTTCCGCAGCACGGCAAAGACGTCTTCGGCGAAAGACAGCAGGCCGCGGCCGTCCACCACCGCATGGTGTCCGCGGAAGACGACGCGGTCCACCGGGCCCCGCACCAGCAGCACCTCCACCGTGGGACCACCCGGCGTCAGCGGCTTCTGCAGGAACGGGGCCCCGCTCTCGTCGCGTCCCGTCCACCGGCTTCCATCGACCTCGGTGACTGGGGGACCGCCGCCCGAGGCCCGCCAGCGAGCAAAGCCCAGGTGGCCCTCCAGTCGCAGGCAAACGCCCGGGTTGGAGCGCGCTGCTTCGACCACCGCTCGCCGCAGGGTGGGAAGGTCGAGCGCCGGCTGGCCCTCCACGGGGGCGCCCTCCACCACCAACTGGACGGTGAATGGCGGACAGACGCGGGCCACCTGCGTCCACAGCCGCTCGATGCCGAAGACGGGACGGGTTCGAGAGGTTCTGCGCACGCGGGCCTCCGGAGGTCGGGCCTAACCAGTCGCCTCCGGCCGACCGTGTGCAAGGTCGGCAAATCAGCCGGTGCGGTGGTCGGCCTCGCCGGCGGGCTTGTTGGCGAGAATGGCCTCGATGCGGTCCAGCACTTCGGGAGTCAGACGCTCCATGACGGCCACTGCACCCATGTTCTCCACCACCTGGCAGGTGTGAGAGGCGCCGGTGATGACGGTGGAGACGTGAGGGTGGCGTGCTGCCCAGGCGAGGGCGAGCTGGGCCATCGTGCAGCCAAGGTCGTTGGCCACCTCGGTGAGGCAACGCACCTTGTTGATCTTGTCCGGGTAGCTGGGGTCGTGGAGGATCTGGTCGCGCAGCCACGAATACTGCGGCAGCGTGAGGCGGGAGCCCTGGGGCAGGCCGTCGTTGTACTTGCCGGTGAGCAGGCCACTCGCCAGGGGACTCCAGACGGTGGTGCCCAGGCCCTTGTCCCGCACCAGGCCGGCGTATTCGACCTCCAGGCGCTCTCGGTGGAACATGTGGTACTGCGGCTGCTCCATCAGCGGACCGATGAGGCCGAGTCGGTCGGCCACCCGCCAGGCCTCGCGGAGCTGTGCGGCCGACCACTCCGAGGTGCCCCAGTAGAACGCCCAGCCTCGGTCGATGACGTGGTTCATCGCCCGGACCGTCTCCTCGATGGGAGTGTGGACGTCTGGACGGTGGCAGAACACGAGGTCGAGGTGGTCGAGCCCGAATCGCTTGCGGGCGGCGTCAACACCCTCAACGACGTGCTTTCGAGAGAGTCCCCGCTGGTTCGGGCCCGGTCCCCCCCAGAAGATCTTGGTGGAGACCACGAACTCGTCCCGTCCCCAACCGAGCTGAGCGAGCGCCTTGCCCATGATCTGTTCGGACCGTCCGCCTGCGTAGGCCTCGGCGTTGTCGAAGAAGTTGACGCCGGCCTCCCATGCGGCGGCCATGGCCTCCTTCGCGGGAGCCACGTCCATCTGGTGGTCGAAGGTGACCCAGGAGCCGAAGGAAAGGGCGGACACCTTGAGGCCAGAACGGCCCAGGTTGCGGTAGGGCATTTTCATCGCGGTCTCCGAGAGGTTGAGATTGCGAGGGCTATGCCCCGATTCACAGCAACTGCAACGGCTGTCGAAACACCTGGGGTCCGACCGCGTATGCTCCGCATCCACCCGCAGGAGAGCCCGTGTCGACCGCGTCCAAGGTGCAGCCCTTCGCTTGGCGTTGGGTCTTTGGCAGCATGTTCATCTTCGTCGTGCTGGAGGTCATTCTTGGCGAAGGGCTGGCCAACCTCCTCCAGGGCCGCGTGTTGTCGCACGGCACGGGCCTGCTGCTCAGAAACGGCCTTCAGCTCGTCGCCTTCTTCGGCGGGGGCATGCTCATCGGGGTGGTGTCTCCGCGAATCCGTCTGCTGGAGCCCGCACTCGGCGCGGTCGGCTGCATCGTGCTCATCGTCGTGATGACCTGGATGACCCCCCTGCGCTTCTACGGCTTCGGCGGGGTGCGTCTATTCGCGGCCTGTGTGGTCAGCTTCCTGGTGGCCATTGCGGGGGCGTGGATCGGTGAACGCCTCATGGGCAACGTCTGAGGTCGCTGTCGGCGGATAGGCGGCCGGCACCCCGACGCCCCGAGACCCGATGTCCTCCGAATTCTCTGCCGACTGCGGTCGGTGCGCGGCCTTGTGTTGCATCCACACCACCTTCTCCCGGTCGGCTGACTTCGCCATCGACAAGCCCGCGGGCACCCCGTGTCCCCATCTCGGATCCGACCACCGCTGCAGCATCCATGGGCAGCTGCGGTCCCGTGGCTTTCCCGGCTGTGTGGCCTTCGACTGCTATGGCGCGGGTCAGCGCATCGTGACGCGACAGTTGCCCGAGTCCGCCGTGTCCGGTGCGTTCTGGGAGGCCTTTTCCCTCTGTGAGCTCGGCTGGCACGTCGAACACGGACTCCGACACGGGCCTCCCCCAGCCCTGGCCGCCCGGCTCCGGGCCTTGCTGGAGGAGGTGGAGGCCGCTCTCGACCACCTCGAGCCGTCCCCCGATCTGAGGGTCCGCTGCAGCCAGACGCTCGGTGAGCTGAGCGCGTGGAGCCGCCGACCCGCAGGACGGGATCTCTCTCGGCAGATGCACCTGGGCGGGCGCTTTGTGGGCGCAGACCTGCGGCGGGCCACCCTCTTCGCCGGCTGCTTCGTGGGCGCAGATCTGCGAGGGGCCGACCTTCGGGGGGCTGACCTTCGCGGTGCGGATCTGCGAGGGGCCCGGCTGGAGGGGGCGGACCTCCGAGCGACCCTCTTCTTCACCCCCACGCAGCACGCGGGTGCCCGGGTGGACGCCCGCACCCGCCTGCCGCAGGTGCCGGGAGCGTCCGTTGCCTGAGCTCTACTCCTCGGCTGCCATGGCGCCGGTGAGCTCGACCGAGCGGGTGACCGACAGCACGCCGTAGCGGTCGGCGTCTTCGTGGAGCTGCGACAGGCCGGGATCCGAGGTGGCGTCGACGTGGATGATGTAGTCGCCGGTCGTCTCGTCGGCGCAGCTTCCCAGGTTGTCGACCACGATCTGGTAGGTGCCGCCGGTCAGCGACGTGATGCTGGTGGACGGACAGGAGTAGTAGGGCGGCGGGTAGGTGCATTCGAAGCTGTCGTCGGCGCTGCCGGACAGGCAGAACGAGCCGTCGTTGAGCCACAAAGCGGGGTCGAAGGCCGAGTCGGAGGCCACGGTGTCGACGGACACGGTGAAGGTGTCGCCCGCCGAGACGGTCACTTCCCAGATGTCGAGCAGGTCTTCGTTCTCGCAGTCCACCGAGCCGGTGCCGGTGTAGGAGCTGCTCACCAGGCTGGACCCCTCGGTCGCGGAGTCGCCCGAGTCGCAGAGCCCCTCCCATTGGTCCGCATCCTCGGAATAGTAGGTGTAGTAGTAGCTGAAGCCGATGTTGGTGCCATCAAAGGAGAAGGTGGCGTCGTCGGAGGTCACCGGTCCTGAGTAGGGGTAGCCGTACCAGTAGGCCGAGTAGTATCCATTCGTGTACAGGTCGTTCCAATAGTCCACATTGCCGGAGCTATTCGCGAGTCCGCTGGAGAAGTGGTCCTCCTGGAGCGTGTAGTAGTAGTAGGGCGCGTAGGCCCGGTAGGTGTACTCATAGCGGGAGGCCATCACGACCGGGCCCAGAGCACCGGTGGGGTCGAAGAAGGCGAAGGTGGGATCGACGTAGCAGTCGGAGTCGCTGGAGTCGCTGGTGACCGCGCCTGTGATGTCGAGGGCGAAGTCGCAGTCGGTGCAGGTGCCGGTGTGGTGGGTGCCGGTGAGGGTGGCCTGCAGGTCGCAGATGACGCCGTTGTACTCGGAGTAGTAGGTCACCGTGCCGTCGAAGTCGGCGTCGGCGTCCGTGTCTGCATCTGTGTCTGCGTCCGTGTCCGCATCGGTGTCTGCATCTGTGTCTGCGTCCGTGTCTGCATCGGTGTCTGCATCTGTGTCTGCGTCCGTGTCCGCATCGGTGTCCGCATCTGTGTCTGCGTCGGCTTCCTCACCGCCGGTGGAGCCGGTCTCCTTTCCGCCCGCCTCCTTGTCCGTGCAGGCCGCGAGGGGGATGGCGAAGGAGGACAGGAGGACAAGTCGGGACCAGTGCTTCAGGCTCATGGGGCTCCTCGAGGGACCGCTTGGCGGGTCCGGCTCCCCTCAGTCTGACCCGTTCGAGGGGGGCGAGTCGAGTGGGCCAGGCGAAGACACCTGCCAGTGACCCGATGCCAGGGTCCAGGAGCGGGTCGGGAAGTGGACGAGGTCGAGGCGCAGGGCGTGGGCGGCGTGGGCGCGTCGGGAGGGGTCCCAGAGGAGCACGGGGACGGCCTGGCGGTCCTTCAGGCGGGCCACCACTTCGAGCAGATCATCCAGATCGCCCACCGGCTCACCGTCCACCTCCACGAGCAGGGCGGCCGCGCGCATTCGGGCGATGTGGTTGGGACCGCCGTACCAGTAGCGGCTGATGTAGAGCCCGGGAGGTTGCGCGCCGTGCCAGCGGCCGACCTCTCGCGCAGGCTCCATCAGCATCATGCCGGCCCACTCCACCACCCGGTCCGGGCCCGCTCCGGGGAGCTCGTCGGGGGCCAGAGTGACGGTGAGTTCGGTCTTGTCCCGCACCACCACGAGGTCCACCGGCCCGCGGGCAGCCGCCGCCTCCAGGTCGAGTCCCCAGGCGAGGGGCGCGCCGTTGAGGGCGACCAGCACATCGCCGGAGCGGAGCTTGTCCGCCGCATCACTCCCGGGAACCAGTCGGCGAACCTCCAGCAGCATCCCCTGGGGCCGGGCCTTTGCGAGCTCGCCCAGGCGTTGTTGACTCACTCCCCGGGCCGCGGCATCCACGGGTGTGAGCGTGCCGAGCAGCAGTCCGAGACTTGGATGAGTGGGGTTGCCCGAGCGAACGCCGTCGAGGGTTGCCAAGGCGACCTCGATGGGCAGTCCGGCATGCCAGGCCTGGTTCTTCTTGCCGTAGTCATAGGTGAAGCCTGCCCACAGCGCGAGCACGCGGCCCTTCTTGTCCACCAGCACGCCATCCTCGCCCTTCTGGTCGGCCAGTCGGAGCAGCTCGACGCCCGACTCCTGAAAGCGCGGCGGGCTCGGCACGGCCATCGTCGGCAGGCGCAGGTCGGTCACGGTGGAACGCGTGGACTGCACCCCGGACCTGGGATCGAGCCACACCAGGGTGAGCTCGTCGCCCCGTTCGGGTCGCTCGGGGAGAAGGACCGCGGACTGCAGCGGCGTGTCGGCCACATGGGCGGGGTTGTAGCGAAGCCAGGCCACCTCGTGTTCGGGATGGACCCACACCACCTCGGCCGGCACTTCGAGGCGACCGCCGACGATGAGATGTGCGGACACGAAGGGGCCGGGCACCGAGCTGCGGTCGACCAACACCAGGCCCGTGTCGGCGTCGACCACCACGCCGGTTCCCCGACGGCCCGACATGGCACCCACCACGCCGGCGTTCTGCCAGGTCACCACCTCCACCAGCGACCGGGCGACCTTTCGGGCGACCTTGTCCTGGGGAAGTGGCAGGTCGACGGTTGCCGGGGTGACGGTGTGGGCGGGTGCGGCGGGGAGGTCGCGGCAGGTCCATCCGGAGGGAGACTCGTCGCAGCGTCGGCGCAGGCTCCAGGTGGCGTCGAAGGCCACGGCATCGTGGTCGAGGCCGCCGGGCCGGCTCCACTTCTCGTAGCCCACGACCACCTGTCGCCCTGCTGGGATATCGGCCAAGACGGCCTCCAGCGCGTCAAGATCGGGCACAGGACGGCCATCGAGCGTGGCGATGAGGCCGCGGCGGGGAACCCGAGAGTCGGACACCGAGGTGCCCTGGGCGGAGATTCGGAGGCCCGTGACCTTCCGGCCGACCTGGGCGGCTTCCAGGTAGTTGAGGGGATGGAGGATGTTGCGGTCGAACTCGATGTAGCTGTTGGGCGTGAGCGCAAAGAGGTCGTCGACCCGCAGGGCTGCGGTGTGGGACTGCCCCAGTCGCTCGTAGGACAGGGTGACAGACTCGCTCACATGGCTGTCGAGCACCGCTTCGAGCTGCACGAAGCGGTTGATGGGACGGCCGTCGATGGCGGTGAGCAGGTCGCCGGGTCGCAGCACACCCTCGCCCGGTCCGCCCGGGATGACCTTGTCCACCATGAGGACGCCGCTGCCGTCGGGCGCCGCTTCGCGCAGGATGGCCTCGGACTCCGCACGCAGCCCTCGGTCATGGGCTTCGCCGTAGGACACCCGGGTCCACACCACCTGAAGGGTGCCGCGGGAGACCTCTTCCCCTGCCTGCACCTTGGCGAGCGTGCGGGCGATGCGGTCGAGGGGCATGTGGTAGCTGGCTTGCTCGCCCGACTTGCCGCCGCTGTGAAGGGCGACCACACGGCCACTCTGGTTGAGGACCGGGCTGCCCGAGCCCCCGCCGGCCACATCGGTTGCGGCCTGCCAGTAGGCGATGTCGAGGTCGTAGGAGGGGGGCAGGCGGTCTTTGCGGGCCAGTGTGCTCTTGTGGATGACCACCTTCTCGCCGCTGTCATTGCCGACCGCCCAGATGGTGTCTCCCACCTCGGCGCCGTCGACCTCGAGGGGGAGTGCCGGGGGACGAGCGAAGCGCAGTTCGTCGGGATCGTACTGCAGCAGGGCATAGTCGTGGACCGGGTCGCGGTAGACCACCTTCAGATCGACCTCTTCGTCGTTGTGGAAGGTCGCCCGGTGCACTGCCGGACCGAGCCGCGAGACATGGCGGTTGGTGAGGATGAGTCCCCGCTCTGCATCTACGACGAAGCCGGTCGCGTGGGAGGAGCCTGCCCCTGTGTCGTCGAAGGCCCTTGGGGTGGCGATGTCGATGCTGACGACAGCACCGAGAACCTCGTCGACCTTGTCCGTCCAGTCGCCGCTCTGGGCCTGGCTGAGCGCGGCGAGGGCTGCGAGCTTGACGATACCCATGGTCCCTTCCTCCTCGGGACCCGACCCTACCCCGACGTCCTGCTTGACCGCGGCTTGGAATCCGAGGTGGTCGCACCGCGTTCACCCCGGTGGGCTCGGAGCTACCAGCGGGTGGACAGTGCGACGATGGGCTGGCCGGTGTCGCCCTGAATGCCGAGATGGGGCGTCATCCGAAGGCGTCGGCGTCCGGTGTCGGTGGCGTCGGTGCTCTGCAGCACGTCGTCGTAGAGGCGCGCGGTGAGGACCACATTGGTGAGGACCAGCCCCACACTGCCCACGCCCCAACCCAGCTGGACCGGACGGGGAAGCGCCTCGCCGGCCTCGGCCAGGGCGTGTTCGGCTGAGTGGTAGCCCACGAAGCTGCCCCAGAATGCGGCCTGCAGGCCTCTGATCTGGCGGACGCGCGCATCGAGTTGCAGGTCGTGGCCTGCGGACTCGGCTGACCGGGCGGCCCGGAAGGTGTGGACCCGGGTGAGGGGCAGGCTGAGCCCGACGCAGCCCACGCCGACCCCGAAGATGCCCACACCGGCGCCGTATCCGACGGGATGGGCGATCTGGCCACGCCCGCCAGGGTCGACCGATGCGAGCATCAGCCCAGCGCCGACCCCCGCCTCCAGCAAACCCACCTTCTGCAGGCGCCAGGCGCCGGCGGCTTCGGCGACCTCCGCGTCGAGATCAGCTGCGACGGCCACCGTGGCAGCCAGCACAAGCGCAGTCCACATCCAGGGCTCCGAGCATGGTCCGAGAGCTTAGCCGTCAGAAGGGGCGCCCGGGCCTTGTGTCACCACGGCATCGGCTTCGATCTCCACGAGCATCTCGGGGGAGATGAGGGCCTTGACCTCGACCATGGTGGTGCAAGGGCGGTGCGCACCGAAGAAGGCGGCGTGGGCCCTGCCGAACTCGGACCAGCGGGAGATGTCGGTGACGAACAGGCGCGTGCGCACGACATGTTCAGGGCCGGCGCCCAGGTCTGCGAGGGCCTGTCGGATGATCTCCAGGCACCGGGCCGCCTGGGCTTCGGCGTCGCCAGGGGCATGGACCCCGCCGCCCTCGGCCACCGGGGCGGTGCCCGTGACGAAGATGCGGTCGCCGGCTCGTAGCGCGCGGCAGTAGCCGACCTGCTCCTCCCACGGGGCGCCGCTCTGGACGCGCTGGAAGTCGGTTGGGGTCATCGCTCACCTCCAGGCTGCCACGTAGCCGGACGGCGCCTGAGGGGGACATGCGGTGTCTGACGACGCCAGGCTGAGTCGGCTCCGCACCCCTCCCCTTGACGCGGGCTCAACCGCCTGTGTTGGTGTCGCCGGGTGTGCCTCGGTATCGGTGCTCCAGGCAGTCGGCTTCGGTGCAGCAGTCGGTCGCCTTTGCGATGGCGTGGTCGTCGTCGGCCCAGCCGAAGGTCAGGCGCTCGCCGCCCCCGTCGGGGCTCTCCAACCACAGGGCGCCTCCGTCGGAGACCAGCTTGAAGGGCAGGTGCTCGGGTTCGTTCTGGGCGCCTTCGTCGGCGAAGAGCAGCAGGTAGCCGCCCGCCTCGATCGAGAGTCCGTCGAGGGACGCGCTGCCGCCGTCGGTCTCGTTGTGGAGCTGCCAGCCATCGAGCGCGACAGTGAGCTCAGCGGGGTTGTGGAGCTCGACCCAGTCGGGAGTCGCGCCGTCGTCGAGCACGAGGGCATGGTCGTTGACCGGCATCAGCTCGTTGATGCAGATGGCTGCGGCAGCTTGTTGGTCGGGACTTTGAGATGGGCCGGCCACCACCCGGTCCTCGGTGTCCACCCCGGCGGTGTCCTTGCGGATTGGCTCCTGTCCACACCCGCAGAGAAGGAGAGCGGGAAGGAGGCAGCGGGTCAGAGTCCCCATCGGGCCCTCACTTCGTCGGAGCGGGCACCCACCCACCAGTCGACGTAGTCTCGCCAGGGCTGGATGTCGCCGCGCCCGCACTCGCGGCGGGGGTCGGCCAGGGCCTCCGACTCGGTCAGCTCGGCGAGGTCGTCGACAAAGGCTTGAAGGTCCATGTTCTCGATGGTGTCGATGGCGTCTGCCACGGCGTCCTTCTGGGCGGCGGCGCACACGCTGTCTTGCCAGCAGCCGCGCGCGAGGTTGCCCGAGGGAGAGCTCCAGCTGCGTCCCCAGTCGGAGTCGTGGAGCAGCGAGTAGTCGAGATCCCAGGGGATGAGGTTCGCCTTGCCGTCTGCGGGGTTGAAGTACACCCGGTAGTTGTTCTTGTTGATGCAGTAGCCGTCGTTCTGGCCGACCCACTGCTCGCCGGCCCACTCGCGATGGACCTCGTCCCAGTCGAGGACCTCGCCCATCTGCTCGTAGAAGTCGGGCTGGCCCCAGGCGGAGACGAGTGCGTCGGAGACCGCGGTGATGTCGGCATGTCCGACGTCGGTGCCTTCTTCGAGTTGGTACATCGTGTCGACGTTGTCGCCGAAGTCGAGGAGCTGGTAGGAGTGGCCGCCATACCAGACGTACTTGCCATCGTAGAGGTTGCCGTCGGCCTCCTCCCAGCGGGCATCGATGTACCGGTCGTCCTGCGTCTCTACGATGATGTAGAGGCCATAGTCGAGGCCGTTGATGGTGACCGTCGCGTAGGCGGTGCGCCCCGCGGGCACCCCGAGCTCCTCGAACACCCGGTAGGACAGCGGTTCCTTCAGGTAGGAGCAGTCCACCACGCTGTTGTTGAGACTCAGGCTCTCGAGTCCCTGAAAGCGCCGGCCGTCGACAAATGCGTTGAAGTCGAGCTTGAGCTTGGGCTTGCCGTCGAGTGTGCGGAAGGAACCGATCTTGCCGCGCAATCGCACCCCCACCTCGGCGAGCTCGGCACCATCTATCGTGGCGTCGCCCACGACATACTCGTAGGGGTCGCGGCCGAGGCTGCTCACCGAATCGGAGGGCAGCTCGATCTCGATGCGGTGGATGCGGTCCTGCTTGAAGACGTAGGGCCCCTCGTCTGGCTGGTCGCCGATGGACCACTCCGACACCGTGCCCTCGCCCTCGGAGGCCACATAGGTGACCTCTCCGGCTTCGGGGGCGGTGCCTTTTCCGTTGGCAGTGCAGGCCACGGCGGCAGCCAGGACAAGGAGGGGGGAGGGGCGACGCATTTCGCCACCCTACCACCTACTCGCTGACCCCCTGCACCTTCTGGAGGTCGTTGAGCTTCACCTGGGCCCCCTTGAAGCGCTGGGGATTGTCTGCGCCGCCGATTCCGTCGACCGCCACGGTCTTGGTCTGAGGCAGCCCGCCCTGGACGAAGTGGATGGTGGCGTTGCCGCTGTCGTCGATGGAGATGTCGTCGATGTCGATGAACACGAGCTGGTCGAGCAGGTTGCCCTGGATCTTCCCCGTGGGGACGGCGATGAGGCGAACATCGACCCCGAGCTCCTTCGCGAGAGCCTGTACCAGGGCGAGGTATTCGAGGCTCTGCTCCTCTTCGTCCATCACCACGTTGAGGCGCACGGGGTCGACGCCGGGCGTGCCGCTCCCGTTCTCCAACAACACCCGCAGCGGATCGCCAGGCGGGAGAAGCTGGGGGTTGGTGAGCACGAGAAGAATGATCTTCAGGCCGCTTTCGCCCTTGGCACCGTAGCCGATGCCCGAGCCGTCGCCGATGAAGCGGCGCAGGGCCGCGGCGTTGAGCTGGCCCGAACGGTCGAAGATGTCGCCGCGCTTGAGGCCGAACAAGGCGGCAAAGGCCTTCTGGTCCTTTCGGGTGTTGTCGGGGTGCAGCACCTTGTAGGCATCGGTGAGGGCCTTGCCGATGTCGACGGTCTTGGTGCCGTTGATGTGGGCGTCGTTGATGTCGAAGGTGCCGAGGGTGCGGCTGTCCATGCCGTTGGTGGCAGTCCATCCCTGGCTGTTGTCGACGGCCTGCTTCACATCGGGCCAGGGACCGGCTCGCACGGCCGAGCCCATCATGCTCCCGCTGCGGTCGTGGACGAAGCGGTCGCTGTCGTTGAAGGCACCCATCGGTACGAGGCCGACATCGGGCGGCTCGATGAGGGTCTCGGTGACCTCGCCGAGCAGGTGCATGAGAGACAGCATGGTCGCCCGGCCGAACACACCGTCGCCTCGGCTGAGCTGCTGGTCTGTGTCTCCCACCGCAAAGGCGGGGCCGTCGAAGGGGGTGTTGGTGTCGGCCGTCTCCCGGGTATCGGGACTGACCGCCCGGACAATGGCCTGGAGCCGGCCGATGTCGACCTCACCGTCGGTGCCGGCTCCCGTGTGCAGGTAGCTCCACAGCTCCTGGGCGAGCCAGTCGAGTCCCTTCGTACCCAGCTCATGGGAGTCCCCGAAGCGGTTGTGCAGTCCCTGGCGGAACGTCTCGTAGTCGCCACCCAGGGCGGCCTTGACCTTGCCTGCATCGAGGCAGCGCATGATGAGCTTCTTCAGGCCGTCCTCGTCGAGTGTGGGGGCCTTTCGGTCGCTCTGGTCGAAGTCGGACTTGTGGCTGCTGACCTGGCCGTCGGCACCGAGCGAATAGCCGTTGTACCAGGCGCCGGGCTTGGTCTGGTCCGCCTTCCAGCCGGTGGGGTCGGCATCGCCAGCCTCGAGCACCTCCTCGCCACCATTGAGGAAGGCCCAGGTATCGGCATCCTCCCAGACCTGGTCATCCCGCTGGTTGGCATCGTCGAGAACGTCCTGGGCATCATCGGTGTCGGCGGAGAAGCCCATCGCCTTTCGCGGTTCCCCGAGGACAAGGCGTCCAGAGGTGGCATCGAGGTGCGCGTCTCCCTGCATGTCTCGCAGCCAGCCTTCCAGGCGACTGCGGTCGCCCGACGACAAGGAGCCGATGTCGAGCCAGAGGTCGCCACCGGCCACAAGATGCACGTAGCGGGTGTCCTGGGTGATGCTTCCACCGCTTTGGAGGTCGGCGCAGTTGTGCGCATTGGCATCGGCGGGTTGGGTGCGGGCATACTGGACGTCGATGGGTCCCGTGTCGGCCTGGCTCGAGGGCGCTGGGTCGCCTGTGTCGGGGAGGGACCATGGAAGGTGCATGGACAGCGATGCGGACAGGTCGGTGCCCAGCGTGTCGAGGCGGGACTGGTTGCTGCCGAAGTCGGTGGTCTGGGGGCTGTAGGTGGACTGGGCTGTGCCAGACGTGGCCCCGCTGGACCGGCTCTGCATCTGCATCATGGACATCTCCCTGGCCCGTGGCGGGCCTGCCCAGCCATCAAGGGGCGCGGGACGGAGCGGTTTCCGTGACGTGACAGATTTCTTGGAGAATTCGATGCGATGGACGCTTCCAACCCTCTTTGCCGTGGTCTCGGGCTGTCGGCTGTCACCCGAGCCGGTGGTGGAGGTGCCCTCGGAGCCCGTGGGCCAGCGTGTGCTGTTGGAGTCGGCGGAGGGTCGGCCCGTGCATCTGCGGATCTACCCGGGACAGGTGGATGAGGTGGCCCTCGTGCTCGCAGGCGTTCACGGAAACGAGCGTTCCGCAATGGAGCTGTGTGCCGCGGTAGAGGGCATCTTGATGGACATGAAGGTCCGTTCGCGCACGACCATGGTGGTGCCCGTGCTGTTTCCAGACCTCGCAGCCGCGGGGGTTCGAGAGGACGCCAAGACCCCGACCAACCGAAACTTCCCGAAGCCGGGCGAGGGGCCCCAGGTGGCGCGACGGGGGCACCTCCTCGATGCGATGCTCCGACCGGTGCTGCCGGAGAATGTCGCGCTCATGGAGCTGATGGCGGAGGTCGAGCCCGACAGGGTGCTGGCTCTCCATGCCACCCATCGGCTCGAGGCGGCGGGCGTGTTCGCCGACCCCCACCCCAGGGGCCCCGACGGACGCACCGATGAGGCCCACACTCTGGCGCTCTCCATGGCAGGGCACCTCGCCGACCGTGGGCAGCTCGGACTGGTGCGGGGCAACGACCTGGATGGCATGCCCCATGCGCTTTGGAGCGGATCGGTGAAGGGCGGGGTGAGCCTTGGAAGCTGGGGGCCGGTCGCCATCTCGGAGGGCGGGGACTGGGATCGACGCGATGCGATGGTGCTGACCGTCGAGCTTCCCGGCTACGAGGGCACCGACGGCAGGCCCGACCGTCAGGCGGCCTTCGACGAGATGGCGGCGGTTGTGGTCGAGGTGGGATTGCGGTGAGCTCGGAAGCCAGGAAGGCTCGCCGGGGTCGGGCCCGTGTCGACGTGGGAGGCCCCATCGTTCACCTGTTGCTCGCGGGGACCCTTCTCCTCGCCCCACCTCCTGCCCATGCGGACGGAGTCTCCCCCGCGTGTCCGGCGCTGGTGGCGGAAACCGTCGACCTGGATGCGCTGCGCTCCGCTCTGGCTGCGGGGGCCACTCCCGACGACACCTGTCCGGTGAGCCATCAGGTGCGGCGTCGGCTCTCCTTCATGGAGGTCCTCCTGGGCGCCATCATCCCGCCGTTGGGTGTGTTGCTCGTGCTCGATCCCGGCAAGGAGACCCGGGTGCGCCATGTGCCCCTCCTCACCTTGGCGGTGGGGCAGAAGTCCCATCAGGCGGTCGATCTGCTGCTGCAGGCCGGGGCGGACCCGCTCCGCATCGACGCGCAGGGCGCCACGCCACTCCGCGCGGCCATCCATGCCGACCTGGGCACCGAAGAGGCCCGCTGGACCCACATGCTGCTTGGACAACGGCGCCTGCCGGTCGACAGCCTCTGCAAGGACACCCGGCTCCTGGATGGGCTGCTCGACAATCCCACCCTCCGAAGTCGTCTGGAGAGTGCTGGCCTGGCGGAGGGAGGCCGCGACTGTAGCGGCCAGACCTGGCTGCACCGTGCGGCGGCCGATGGCGACAGCGAGCGCGTGCGCGGCCTGCTCGAGTCGGGGGTGGTGCCCATCCACGCGGCCGACGAACGGGGGCGCCATCCCGTCTACCTTGCCGCCCGCCGCGGCAGGTGGACGGTGGTGGAGGTCTTGCTGGAGGCGGGTGCGCCGGTGGTGGGCGCGGGAGGCTCCCAGGGCTCCTTGCTCCACGAAGCTGCCGAGAGCGGCAGCGTGGACTGGGTGGAACGACTGCTCACCGCCGGCCATCCTGTGGATGCGACCGGGGAGTCGGGGCGGACACCCTTGTCGGAGGCGGTGGAAGGCGGACGGGTGGAGGTGGCGCAGGTCTTGTTGGCGGCTGGCGCGGATCCTCAGGCGGGAGGTGGCGCCCTGATGCCGGTGGCCGTGCGCTCAGGACGTGTGGAGATGGTGCGGCTGCTGCTGTCTGCCGGGGTGTCCCCCGAAGCCCGGAACGGTTGGGGGGAGGACATGCTGGATGTGGCCTATGGCCGGGATGACATCGCCATCGGCCGGGTGCTGATGGAGGCGGGGGCCCGTCCCAGGTCGCGCCATCCCGCGCACAGCAGCCGCGAAAGGACTGCGCTCGAACGGGCTCTGCTGGATGGCAAGGCAGAGTGGGTGGCGCTGCTGCTGCCCTATGCCGGCCCAGAGGAGCGACGGGATGCCCTCTTCACGATGATGGTGACCGAATCGCTCGACGCAGCCGAGGTGCTGCTGGATGCCGGCGCCGATGGGTCGTACGCCCTGGCCTGGATGGCGGCTTTCCACCATCCCGAGCGAGTGGCCTTCCTCCGAGAGCGGGGGGTCACCTATGGTCCCCATGCGCTCGACATCATGGTTCCGGACGCCCCGGTGGAGGCGGTGCGGGCGGCCATCGCGGACGGGGCCCACGTACAAGGCTCTGGAAGCCAATGGCGCGACCTGCCGATCGAGAAGGCACTGGTCGGCCGGAATGCCGATTTGGTGGGGGTGCTGGTGGAGGCCGGTGCGGTCGTGCCCGAGGCCTTGTGGCTGCGGGCCTTGTCGGACCGAGATGAGAGCTGGCTGCCATCGCTCGTGGGTGCAGGGGTGCCGGTGCCCTACGTGGCGCTGGAGCGGGCAGTGTCTCGCGGTGCCACGGAGCAGGTGCGCTTGTTGCTCCCCGCATGTGTCCTCGACCGCAGGCAGGTGAGGAAGCTGCGTCGGGTCGCCTGGTGGTCGGGGGTGCCGACAGAGCTGATGGTGATGCTCAAGGAGCAGGAGAGGGCACTTCGCCGAATGGACCCGTGACCACACGCACCTCGCCATCGCCCGAATGTGCGCCGGGAATCCCGATCAGAACGTCGGCTTCGCCATCTCCTGTGAAGTCTGGGTGGATCGCGACGGAGGTGCCGAGGCCGTCGGCCGGGTCGTCGCCCGTCCAGCTCATGGTGGTGTCGGACACCGTGCGCACCCCTGACACCGGGCCGAGCCACAAGGCCGCAGCCCCGCGTCCGTCTGCGGCGGAGACCGCCCCCACCAGCAGGTCGTCGGGCCCCACCCCGTCGGCGTCGCCCACCTCGACGGCCGCACCCAGCCCGTCGGAGGTGCCATCGGGGTCGAGCCGGGCCACCCACTGGCCGGTGGGTCCGTCGAGCACCCAGACACCTCCCCCGTCGAAGGACGGGGCGCCGACCACCAGCTCAGCCTGCCCGCTGCCGGTGAGATCGCCTCCTGCCAGGGCGCTCCCGAAGCGGTGCCCTGCGGCGGGGCCTCCCAATTGCACGTCGGCATCCGTGGCGACCACCGCGCCGGTGAGCGGTCCCCAGAAGAGGTAGACCCGACCTGCCGAGCCGTCCTCCGCCGGCGCTGCCACTGCGAGGTCGGCATTGCCGTCGCCGTCGAGGTCTGGCAGTGCAGCAACCGCCTCCCCGAGGTTGCCCGCGAGCTCCTCGCCGAGAACCTCCAGCCCGTCCAGGCCCACGCTGGCCACATGGTCTGTCGGCAATGGGAGGGGCAGCACAAATGCCCGTCCGGTGTAGGTGTCCTCGTGGCCGCCATACGGTGCTCCGATGACCAGATCCGGTTCGCCGTCGCCAGTGAGGTCGTGTCCCGAGGACAGAGCGATGCCGACGCCCCACACCCCGTTGTCGCCAGCAACGAGTGACGAGCCCATTCCGCCCGCGTAGCTTCCGTTGGCGGGGCCGTGGTGGATCCACACCCGGCCAGCACCGTCGCCCAGCAGGCCGTCGTAGGGCGCCCCCCACGCGAAGTCGTCGACTCCATCGTCGTTCACGTCGCCGAGCGCCGCCAGCGCGGAGCCGAACTGCTCGCCCAGATCGCCTTCGAAGGCAGCTGAAGGTGCCTGGGTGGAGGACGTGAGCGGACCTGCCAGCACATAGACCCGACCCACGCCGCCGGCTGCCTTGGGACCACTCACCACCAGGTCGTCGACCCCATCGCCATTGGCGTCTCCGACCACAGCGAGGTCCCAGCCCACTCCGTCTGCGGTCGCGCCTGTCCAGCGATCCGGGGAGGTCTGGCAAACGGCGTCTTGTCCGTCACAGTCCTGGTCGATCCCGTCGCCGCAGATGTCTTCTGCGCCCGGGGCGACCTGTCTGGACATGTCGTCGCAGTCTGTGATGTCAAAGACATAGCCCGGTGGCGGAGTGCAGCCGGTCCACTGCACCCTTGGGTCGCCATGGCCATCCCCGTCTGCGTCGTAGGCGAACGCGCGCGGGTGGACGCAGTCGGCCAGCAGCCCCTCCCTGCTCGAAGGAGCGGCAGCACAGCCGACAAGAGCGGCAAGTCCGATTGGCGATGACCGCACCCGACCTCCACGCGATGCTTGACCGTGCATCGCGCAGGGAGGCGCGTTCTTGACCTTCGGCTCGCCGGAGGTGGCCTGGGCTCAGGCGCCGCTGAACTGAACGCCGTCGAACACCAGGGTGGGGCTGTACGAACTGCTGTAGGGCCAGCCGTCGTCGCCCACCTCGGTGAGGGCGGCAAACAGGTCGATGAGATTGCCGGTGACGTTCATCTCGCCGATTGGAGGGCCCATCTCCCCCTTCGTGATCCGGTGCCCACGCAGTCCGAAGCTGAAGTCGCCGGTGGTGCCGTCGGCGTTGCCCCCGAGCCAGGAGGTGACGTAGATGGCGTCGTCGATGTCAGCGAGGATGGCTGCCAGATCGCGGCCGCCTCCCACCCACTGCAGGTTGGAGCGGCTGCCGGTGGTGGGGGTCATCCCGAGCTTGCGGCCGTAGTAGGAGTCGACGTAGACGTTCTTCACGACGCCATTCTCGACAATCGGAAGGGCCCGGGACGCGAGGCCCTCACCGTCGTAGGGTCGGCTGTTGTGGCCGCCCTTGAGCAGTGGCGCATCGGTGAGCGACAGCTTTTCCGAAAAGAGTTTCTGGCCCACCGAGTCTGCCCAGAAGCTGCGACCTTGCTGGATGCTTCGCGCGGAAGCAGGCCCGAGCAGTCGGGCGATGAGCCGCCCAGACGACCGTGGGTCGACAATCATGGTGGTCTGGGCCGTGGGGCCCTTGGCGGAGCCGATGCGTGCGCGGGCCTGGGACAGGCAGCGACGGGCCACCTCCTCGGCATCCGGCATGCTCTTGAGGTGGTGGCCGCCGCCCCAGAACCAGTCCTCAGGCCGCGCGCCGTTGGGGTCCTGCAGGGTGACCTCGGCGCCGCACCACGCGGAGGTGGCGTGGTGGGTGCCGGACAGGCCGTTCGTGTTGACCGCCGCGCTGAAGCTCTCGGAGTCGCTGATGCCAGCCGTCCAGGAGATGACGTCTTCGTGCCCGGTGAGGCCACTCTGCATGGCCTGGAGGCGGGCCATGCGGGCGTCTCGGTCGAGGCTCGGCACGCCGGTGTCGACCACGTCGAGCTCGGGCGCCTCGCCGGAGGGGTACAGCTCGGCGGGCGGGAGCATCCGGTCGGGGTCGGGGGCGAGCACACGGGTCATGGCCACGGCTTCGTCGACGAAGGCTTTCAACGAAGCAGCCCGCAGGTCGCTCGTGGAGTGTCGCGAATAGCGACCGTCGACGTAGAGCGACAGGGAGACGGACCGGGAGGTGTCCTCCTGCACCTTCTCCAGGATGCCGTCGCGAAGCTTGTACTCGACGTTGCGAGCCTGGCTCGCGGAAGCATGCACATGCGCGGCGCCAGCGGTCTTCGCCAGCTCGACTGCCGCAGTGGCGCGCTCCAACAAGAGGGAGCTGGGATCAGGCATCGACGCCTCCCACGTTCAGCTTGGAGACCAGCACGGTGGGCAGACCCTGGCTCACAGGCACCCCCTGACCGTTCTTGCCGCAGGTCCAGCCGCCGGTGTCGAGCTGGGCGTCGTTGGCGGCCATGGTGATGTTCTGCAGGGCCTCGGGACCGTTTCCGATGATGTTGACGTCGGAGATGGGGGCCGTGATCTTGCCCCCTTCGATGAGCCAGCCGTTCTTGATGTAGAAGGTGAAGTCGCCCGCGCCGATCTGCACCTGACCGTTGGTGAAGGTCTCGGCGATGATGCCCTTGTCGACGCTTGCGATGATCTCGTCGCGGGTGTGGGGGCCGTCCTCCATGAAGGTGCAGCGCATGCGGGGCATCGGGACGTGCTTGAAGGACTGACGTCGGCCGGAGCCTGTGGGCTTCACGCCGTAGTGGCGGGCGCTGATGGTGTCGTGCATGTAGCTGGCCAGACGACCGTTCTCGATGAGGGCCGTGCGCTGGCAGTCGTTGCCTTCGTCGTCGAAGGTGAGCGCGCCACGCTCGTTCGGCTCCACGCCACTGTCGACCACCGTGACGAAGTCGGCGGCCACCTTCTCGCCCATCTTGTCGGCGTAGATGCTTGTGCCGATGCGGTTGAAGTCGGCCTCGAGGCCGTGGCCCACCGCTTCATGCAGCAGGATGCCGCTGGGACCGGCGGCCAGGATGACCGGCATCTCGCCGGCAGGTGGGCGCCGCGCGTCGAACAGGCGCATGGTGAGGCGCACGGCCTTGTCCGCCAGCTCGCCGAGCTTTTCGTCTGTGTAGAAGTCGATGCCGCGTCGACCGGCCAGGTTGGCGCTGTTGGAGCGGGTCTCGTCGCCCTTCTTGGCGACCACGGTGCACCAGAGGCGGGATTGTGGACGGACCTCTCTGTACACCTTTCCGTCGAGAGTGCACACCATCACGCGTTCTTCACTGTCCCACCATGACACCTGCACCTTGTCGACCGAAGGGTCTTTCGCCTTGGCCAGAGACTCCAGCTTCTGGATGCGGGGCAGCTTGTCGGTGATGCCGACGGCGGACCAGGGCACGGCCAGCTTGTAGAGGTCGCGGTGGGCGATCTCGGGCCACTGCAGCTGGTCGGGCGACAGACGCGTGGTGTTGCCTCGGGCGATGGCGGCTGCGGTGCGTGCGGCCTTCTTCATCGCCTCCAGGGTGAGCTCCTCGGTGAAGGCGTAGCCGGTCTGGTCGCCGATCACGACGCGCAGTCCGACGCCCTGGGTGATGGAGGAGGTGGCCTCGCCGATGATGCCGTCCTCCATCTTCACGGAGGTGTTCCGGGTGTGTTGGAAGTAGAGGTCGCCGAAGTCGGCGCCCCCGGCGCCCAGCTCGGCGAGCACGGCCTGGACGGTGGCGGTGTCGATGCCGAACCACTCGGCGAAGGGGTCGGCAGGCGGGGCGGCTGCGAGCTCTGGACCGGAGCCGGACTTGCCGCATGCGGACAAGAAGCCCGGCATCGTGAGGGTCACGGCGCCAGTGGCGGCCAGGAAGCGTCTGCGGTGCATGGGGCTCCTCGGGAATCGCGGCATTGTACTGTCCCCGCCCCTCCTGTAGCACTGTTGGTTTCTTCAGTAGTGGAATATCGGATGCTTCGACATTTCGAGACAACTACCTCGGGCAGCAGCCGGTTGCGTCTGTCGCGGGCCCCTCCTTGGTGTCAAGGCGTCCGCGAAGCCGACCGACTGGCCTCCGCAGTCGAGCCCGTCCAACGGATCCCGCCCTGCGCCGAGACCCGCCACTGCCCCGGTGTGACCGTGGTGGTCTCGCGCCAGTCCCCGCTCCACACGTCTACCTCGCCTGCATGCCAGACCGTGAAGATGGCCCGCCCTGCGCCATCTGCAATCGCGCCCTGTATCGGGAGCCAAGGTGCGCCCACCCACGCGGCCTGCCCGGGCGTGAGGCCCGAGACCAGCAGGCGCGCGCTTGCCCGCCGACCGTCTCCGATTGTCTTCACGCCCACCGAGCCCAGCTCTTGACGCCAGAGGGCTTCCCAGTGCCGACGCTCTGGTCCGCTCACCCGGTAGTGTGGGATGTGGGTGCCGATGGCGCCCCTGACGAGAGCCTCTCTCGCGGTCTGCAGGGCGTTGTGGGCGCCGGAGCCTGCGGTTCGGTCCCCGTTGTTGACCTCGTTGTTCCACCACACCGGTGCGGGAGGCTCGACGGGAGCGCCTGCGGTCAAAGACTCGGAGGGCAGGTCGAGACCGGCCACCACGCGTGCGATGGGGTCGGAGCTGAAGGCATGCAGCAGCGGCCGTTGGTGGTTCACCGCACCTTCCATCGACCACACCAACAGGCTCGGATGGCCGTGCATGGCCGAGATGCGCGCCTGGCTCTGGTCGTCGAGAACGTCGATCCAACGGGCAATGCGGTCGGTGGTGGCCCGCACCTGTCCATCGCATCTCGGCAGGTCGACCACATACAGTCCCAGCTCGTCTGCCTGGTCGAGCCACGCTGTGTCGGGCGACAACCCATGCAGCTCCAGGGTGTTGCCGCCGTGAGCCGCGATGCGGTCGAGCGTCTCGCCCAGCTGGTGGGTCCAGTGCCGTGCCGCGACCAGCCGGACCGCACCCCCGTTCACCGTCAGGCCCCGGTCGGTGAGCGCGAGCTGGCGGACGCCGGTACGCGTGGCGAGACGGTCGAGTTCCCGGCCGTTTCCGTCCTCGAGCACCGCCCAGAACCAGAGCAGGTCGTCGGGGCCATCCGGCCAACGGGCGCCCGTCCACTCCGTCCCATTGAGCTGTGCCCGTCCATTGCGCACCGGCGCACGACCCAGCTCGGACACCACCTGTCCATCGAGGGCCGCCACGAAGCGAACCGTGGCGCCGCCATCCGCCAGAACCTCCACGTACAGACCATCTTCGCGGAGTGACACCCACAGCTTGTCGAGCGGTCCACCCCCCAGCTCGACCCGGGGAGGGCTGCTGAGACGGGCCCGCTTCGCCCAGGTGCCCGCCAGCAGCTCCTCACCGTCGGCGGCACCGGTCACATCGAGCGTCCAGGTGTGCAGGCGTCCGTCGAGCCACGCATCGACCTCGGCCTCCACGGGGCCGATTCCACCGGTCAGCGCGGCCACCGGAGCGCCATCTGCCGACAGCCGTGCGGTGTAGGACAAGCCCTCCAGCACGAGCCGGGCCGTCGACCCCCGCCAGGCAGCAGGGAGGGCGACCCGGGCCTGGAAGGTCTGTGTGGGCGACGGGTCCTCGCGTGTGGTCGTCCATGGGACCGGAACCCAGGCCTGTTGCAGGTGAAGGGTCGCGCGGGGTGGGCGCTGGGGGTCGGCGGTCCACGTCGTGCAGCGGATGGCGAGGAGTCCGGCGATGCACCCGCTGCGCGTCATCGTTGGAGTGTACGGCAGGTCGAACCGGAAACGCCGGATTCGGGCGCGGGTCTCCAGTCCAGGCCAATGGAAGCGAAGCCGCACACCTTGTCTGAAGGCCCTGTCACGTCACAGGCGAGGCCGATCGAGAAATGCGGTCTGGTCGCCGTAATCGGAGGATGGCCGTCCCCTTGGGTCCACTCGAGCACACGGCGCGGCGCCGGTCGCTCTCCCACCGGCCCGACCGCAAGACGCGGCGGCCCACCGAACCCGGAGTCCTCCATGTCCCCCATCTCCAAGCTCGCCCTGGCCGCTCTTGCCTTCACCGCCACGTCCGTGGTTGCGCCCGCACCTGCCCAGGCCGCCACCCCGCAGTGGTGCAGCCCCTCCTGGGACGACTACTTCGACCACAGCGTCGGCATGCGTGGCGGCGACTGGCTCTACGGCGAGAACCGCGCCAATGACGTCGGCTTCAAGGGCTTCATCGACACCTCCATCGACGAGCTCGATGTCGATGGCTTCACGGGCGCCAACGGCTACGAGGGCAGCGCCGTGGTCGACCGCAACGGCATCGTGTCTCTGTCCGGCAACTTCACCGACATCCAGCCCGTCGCCTACGGGTACGACTGCAACAACCCCGCCACCCTGCGCTTCTTCATCGAGGCGGAGATCAACGGTGCGGCCTCCTATGTCTGGCGTTGGTAGGCCGTTCCTTGCGGGCCCTGGGGACGCCTCCGGGGTCCGCGAGGTCGGGTCCGAGGGTGTGCGAATACGGGTCGCACCGGCAGAATCGGGTTTCCTGGGATAGGCGCGCGCCGACTTGACCCCGGGAGACCCCCTCATGCGCATGCAGTACCTCACGCCCCTGGTCGTTGCCCTCTTGACGGCCTGCGGTGGCAAGATCGACGACTTGGGCGACCTCATCGACACCGGCGACGTGGCCTCTGGCGACGACGGTGGTTCCGGCGACGACGGTGGTTCCGGCGACAACGGCTCCGGTGACGATGGTGGTTCCGGCGATGACGGCGGCTCCGGCGATGACGGCGGCTCCGGCGACGACGGCGGCTCCGGCGATGACGGCGGTTCTGGCGACGATGGCGGTTCCGGCGACGATGGCGGTTCCGGCGACGATGGTGGGTCGGGCGATGACGGCGGTTCCGGCGACGACGGTGGTTCCGGCGACGACGGCGGTTCTGGCGATGACGGCGGTGGCACCGACGATGACGGCGACGGCTACACCGTGGAGAGCGGAGACTGCGATGACTCCGATCCAGCCATCCATCCCGGGGCCACTGAGGTCTGCGATGGCGCGGACAACAACTGCGATGGATTCGTCGATGAGGGCGTGACGACGACCTTCTACGCCGACACGGACGGCGACTCCTATGGCGACCCCACCGTGTCCACCGAAGACTGCGCGGCTCCGTCCGGACACGTCACCGACGCCACGGATTGTGATGATGGCGACGCTGCCGTGAATCCCGGCGCGGCCGAGGTGTGCGACGGCGTGGACAACAACTGCGACTCTACCGTCGATGAGGGCGTGACGACGACCTTCTACGCCGACAGCGATGGCGACAGCTATGGGGACGCCACCGCCACCATCGACGACTGCAGCGCACCCTCGGGCTACGTCACCGACGCCACGGACTGCGATGATGGCGACGCCGACGTGAACCCTGGCGCCGCCGAGCTCTGCGACGGTGTGGACAACGACTGCGACAGCACCACCAGCGACGCGGGCACCGTCACCTTCACCGATTCCACCGGCGCCAGCTCCGACTTCACTTCCAGCTTCTCGGGCGATGTGAGCCTCAGCACCGCGGGTACCTACACGGTCTGCGACGGCACCTGGACGGTCAACGTCGACATCGATGCCGACGTCGTTTTGGAGAGTGCCAATGGTGCGTCCTCCACCACCTTGGACGGAAGCGCATCCGGCTCCGTCATCGATGTGGGGGATGGCTACACCGTGTCGATCGACGGCTTCACCCTCACCGATGGAGACGCCGATGCCGGGGTGGCCTTCGGTGAGACGGGGGGAGGCATCTACTGTGGCGGCAGCTCCACCCTCTCGGTCTCCAACAGCGCGCTCACCGACAACCTGGCCTATGTTGGCGGCGGCATCGGTGTTGTCGGCTGCGATCTCACCGTCACGGACACCACCTTCGATGGCAGCTACGCCGACTATGGCGGCGACCTGTTCGTGTGGGACGGCGGTCTCGACCTCAGCGGTGTGGCCTCGACAGACGCGGAGGCCTCGGTCACGGGCGCCTTCGCCTACCTGGGGGCGGTGTCCGGCGCGTTGACGACCACCATCACCGACTCCTCGGTGGATGGGGCCGCGTCGTACTTCCCGACCGTGTACCTCGACGCGAACGACGGATACGACAACGTCTTCTCGTGCTCCAGCTCGTCGTTCACGAACAACAGTGTCGATGACACCGACTACGCGATGCTGTTCGTGGGGGACGAGGACGGCTTCGCGGAGTCCTTCGGATGTGACTTCGGCTCGTCGGCGGGGGGCGACGACAACTCCCCTGCCGACGTCTACACCGAGGGTTCGAGCGAGAGCTTCTCCTACGATGACGACGCCTGGTTCACCTGCACCGCCGATGGCTGTGAGGACCACGTCGTGTACGACGGTGTCACGGGCACCTACACCAACCTGTACAGCGACTGGTCGACCACCAAGGGCAGCTACACCTGCGAGCAGGAGTGGGACATCGTCGGCACTGGGACCGGCACGGTCTGTGACGACTGCGACTTCGCCTTCGATGCGACCTGGACCCTCGACACCACCACGCTGGTCGACACCGACTGCGATGTCTCCAGCTCCGACTTCACCTTTGGTATCGGCTACTCGTCGATTCCGGCGGACTATAGCTACCCGGTCCTCTACCTCGAATACTATGGGAACTGGTATCCCTTTGCATATGCGACCCGCTCAGGGGACCATATCTACTTCTCGGCTGGCTACATCGACTACAGCTACTACTACTCGGGCAGCTACTACTACTACACCAGCTACAGCACGATGGATCTCTACATCTACTGATGAGCGGTCCAAGCGGCACAGCATGCCCTGCCTCGGTGGACCCGCCGGTCTCCGAGGTAGGCTGAGGGCCGGCGAGAGGCCCATGCGTGCTGTCGGTCCAATGGTGGTGTTCCTCGGTTGCTCTGGAGGAGTCGACAAGGCTGCGGTCGTCGACGACACTTCCGGGGAGCCGGAAACCGAGCCCGCTCCGGACAGCCTCCAGGGACATGCTGCGGAGTGTGCGGCCGAGCTCGGGCCTCCGCCGGCCTGGAACATCCTGGAAGACTCCCTCCAGGTGCCCATCACCGTGGATGGCGTCGAGGTTGATGGTCCCCAGTGGTCGACCTCGTTGCGGTGCGACCGCCCTGACCTGCTCAACCGCTCGTGTGTGCCCCATTCTCGGATCGGCTGGAAGCGGGGCTCCCGCGAGGACGGCAGCGAGGACCCCGATGTGGACTGGGTCATCACCTTTCGGCGCGAGGACCCCTCCGATGGCGCCGAGCTCGGTCGGTACTTCGATGTCGCGATGATCGGCCACCGTGCCTCGACCGGGGCCACCTGCTTCTTTCAGGCCTTTCCCACCGGCGTGGTGCAGCGCATTCCGAGCCCGCTGGAGGACGACGCGGCTGCTGCGGGCACCGAGGTGGAGCCCACAGCATCGGCCTTCTGGAACTCCCCCACCTCGACTGCTGGCATCGACTGCGTGCGCTGCCACGGCGCAGATCCATGGGTGCACTCGCCGTGGATCGACCAGCTGCGCCACCCCGACCATGTCGAGCGGCCCTATGTTCCCTCGGGTGCGGATCCGGACCGGCCCTATTGGGTGGTGGGCACTGTCTTCGCGGATTGGAACGACCAGCTGCGTCATGTGGTGCCCGAAGACAATGGCTGCGTGGACTGCCACCGCATCGGGCTGAAGGAATCGTGCGAGCGCCTCGTGGCCTATGCGACAGGTGACGTGGGAGGGCTGCCGCTCAGCGAGGCGGGCGATGCATTCCCGATGTCGCACTGGATGCCGCCTGCGCATGGTCTGGACGAGGCGGCCTGGCAGGCCGAGTGGCAGGCCGACGTCGATGCTCTCATCGCGTGTTGCCGTGGGCCGGAGGCTGCGACTTGCGGGGAACAGGCGGTGCCGCGCTGACGCTCCCGAGGTGGATGGTGGATATTTCTACTGGACAGTCGAGCAGTAGTATGTGAAAGCTCTGGAGCTGTGTTTTTGTTCTGGTAGTTGGTGTCGACTTTCGGCACCAGGGTCGACCTCCCCTCGTGTTTCTTTGCTTCCTCTGTCTCGTGTTCCCCGCGTGTGTGGCCGGGTTCGCCCTCCCGAAGGGCGGCGCCTGGCCGTGCCCTGTCCGCCACCTCGCCGTCTTCTTCAGTGGCGCCTTCCACCCCTCCGGCCCGCCTCGTGGCCCTGGTCTGCCGCTCCGGAGTCCGCTTGGCCCGTTCCTCGTGGAACCCTCCAAGCCCCTTCCAGTCCACCACCGTCGACTGGGAGGGGCCCCCGCCCGCCGCTCGGCTGCAGGTCTTCGAAGACGACAGCCGGGGGATTCTCGCCCACAATACCTCGCCCGACATCCCCTTCGACTGGGCTGTCAATCCCTACCGAGGCTGCACACATGCCTGCGCCTACTGCTATGCGCGCCGCTTTCACGAGCTGCTGGGGTTTGGGGCTGGCACCGACTTCGAGACCCGGGTGGTGGTGAAGCGCCGGGCCCCCGAGCTGCTGGAGGCGGCCTTCCGGAAGCCTTCCTGGGCCGGCGAGCTGGTCGCCTTCTCGGGCGTCACCGACTGCTACCAACCCTTGGAGCGCCGCTACGAGCTCACGCGCCGGTGCCTGCAGGTCTGTGCGCGCTTCCGCAATCCGGTGGCGCTCATCACGCGCTCTGCCCTGGTGGTGCGCGACCTGGACATCCTCCAGGAGATCGACCACCACGGCATCCTTGGTGTTTCGCTGTCCATTCCCATTCTCGACCGGTCCACCTGCCAGGCGATCGAGCCTGGGGCGCCGCTTCCGGAGCAGCGGTTGCGGGCGGTTCGGGCTCTGGCCGACGCCGGCTTGTCGGTGGGTGTGAGCATCGCGCCGGTGATTCCGGGGCTGAACGATCGGGAGCTTCCCCAGGTGATGCAAGCGGCCAGGGAGGCGGGCGCTCGCCACGCGTGGATGGGTCTGGTGCGGCTTTCAGGCAGCGTGGCCGAGGTGTTCGAGCGTCGGATGCGCGACCGATTGGGCGATGTGCGCACCGACAGCGTGCTCGGTCGCATTCGTGCGGCCCGAGAGGGAGGGCTCTCCAGGGTGCGCCATGGCGACCGGATGCGGGGGACCGGGGCGTCGTGGGCGGCGACTCGGCGGCTGTTCGAGGTCTGGCATGCCCGACTGGGGTTCGAGCCCCCGTCGCAGATGCTGTCGCCATCGCCCTTTCGGGTGCCGGGTCAGGGCCGCCAGCTCGGGCTGTTCGCGCAGGATGGTGTCGCTTGAGGGTGGACGTGGGCTGGTGGAGCAGCTCTCCATGGGGGGCCGCTCGGCGGTGCGCTGGCTAGGGGCCTCGTGTCCGAGCTGGAGTTGTGATGCGTCGCTTGCCGCCGAGGTTCATCGGCCTGCCCCTTGCCGCCCGCCTGTTCTTTGACAATCTGGCTTCTTTGATTGGACAGAAAATGTCCAGTATTGTGTCGATCCATTCTTCGGACCGCCACTTCTGCCTGGCCTGCCTGAGGTCGGTGGACGGACAGGCACCCCGCCGTGCCTCCGAGCATGGTGTGTTCTCGCTGTATACCCACGCCTGTGCCGGTCGACGCTACCGGGTGGTGGCCTCCGCTCCATTCGGAGACGCCACGGTTCCGGCTGCAGTTGGAGGACTGTCATGACCATTGATTGGGAGGCACCCCGCTTCGCGCCAGGACAGGGGTCTCTGCGAGCCGCTGCTCCGCTTGCTCACTGGCAGACCGCCGCGCGGGTCGTGTCCGAGCGTCATGGCCTCTCTCCGGAGGGGATGGAGATGGCGGAGACCGGCTCGGACGTGGTGCTGGACTGCGGGGACTTCTTCGTCAAGCTCACCGCCCCTGCGTGGGCAGCCGAGCTTGCGGTGGAGGCCGCAATGCTGCGTCGCCTGCAGGCGGCTCGGCGGGTGCTGCCCTTCCTGGTTCCTCGGGTGTTGGGCGCGGGGGAGCTGTCGGGCTGGCCCTACGTCGTGATCGGTCGCGTTCCGGGGCGGTCGATCGATGCCGTCTGGCCCGGACTCGATCACGCGGCGAGGGTGGCGCTGGCCCGTCGGCTCGGCGAGCTGGTGCGTGCCCTGCACGAGGTTCCCGTTCCGGATGGAGCGAGTGCGGAGTGGCCCGCCTTCATCCAGCGGATGGTGGCCGTTGCTGTGGAGCGGGAGCGGAAGCGGGGCGTCGACGAGCGGTGGCTGGCGCAGATTCCCGGCTTCGTGGCCACCCACCTGGGGATGGCGCAGCCTCCCGGCCCGCTCTGCTGGCTGCACACCGAGCTGCTTGGCGACCACATCCGGCTGTCGGAGCAGGACGGCGAGTGGCGGCCCGTCGCGCTGTTGGACTTTGCCGACAGCTGCGTGGGAGATCCCCGCTACGAGCTTCCAGCCCTCGCCGAGTTCGTATTCAAGGGCGAGACCGGCTGCTGGGACGCCTTTGTCGATGGATATGGGCGGCCGATTTGCGCCGCTTCGGGCGGCCGGGCCGGTGAGTGGATGGCCTGGAGCCTGGTGCATCAGTTTGGCAGCTTGCAGCGGGGACTTCGTGCAGTGGGCAGCCCTGTGCCGGAACAGCTGTCCGAGCTGGCCATGCGCCTGTATCGGTAGTCGGTGGAGGGTCGGCCAGCGGGGTTGTAGAGTCCGCTGCGTGTCTGGTGTTTGCGAGGTGAACCCCATGCGTCCGACTCAGTCTCTTCTGCTGGCCATTCTTCCGTTGCTGTCCTCCGCTGCTGTGGGCTGCGGTGACAAGGACGACGACTCCGGCACCGATGTCACCACCCAGGCGGGCAACGCCTGCATCTCCGTTGAGGAAGACGCGGCCTGTCCCGACCCCTCGGATGTCGACAAGTCGGCGATGCAGGGCTCGTGTGGTTCCGAAGTCGTGCGCGTCACCGGCGAGGGCACCTACGAGGACAACATCAACTGGTGGGCCGCCGACACGGGCGAGATGCAGCCGGGCTGCTGCTACCCGGTGCAGGAGACCGAGCCGACCTGCGTGTATGGACGGCCCCTGCTTGTCGACGGGGCGGCTCGGCTTGCGGAGGTCGTCGCCGACAAGGGATGGGCGGCGACCTTGCAGGCCGAGCTGGGAGATGTTCCGGAGCCGGTTCGAGCGGAGCTGCTGGCCCGATGGACCCGCGCCGCCCTCGACGAACATGCTTCCGTGGCCGCCTTCTCGAAGGTTGCCTTGGACCTGATGCGCTTCGGTGCCCCTCCGGACCTTCTGGCCCGCACCCATCAGGCCGCTCTGGAGGAGGTTCGCCACGCCGAGCTGGGCTTCGCCGTCGCGTCTGCAGTTGCTGGCCGTCCCGTCGGTCCGGGCACCTACCGCCTCGATGCGGTGCCCCTGGCCGGTTCGTTGGCCGAGGTAGCCGTGGCTGCGGCCCGTGAAGGCTGCATCGGCGAAGCCCTCGCCAGCTTGCTCGCCCGCGAAGGTGCCCGCCGCACGGCCGACCCCACGCTTCGAGAGGTCCTCACCATCATCGCCGAGGATGAGGAGCGTCACGCTCTGTTGGCCTGGTCTACCGTCCGCTGGGCGGTGCAGACGGGAGGGCCTTCGGTGCGCGCTGCCGTTGCGCAGGTTTTTGCGGAGGCCGCACAGGCGGGCATCGCCGTTCCCGAGGCTCCCGATGCAGACCTGTCCCGGTGGGGCCTCCTCAGCCGAAGCGACGCAGAAGGCCTCGGTCGGGCCTGCCTCGCCGAGGTGATTCTTCCGGCTGCTGCCGTGCTGCTTGGAGCGCCCGTCGTGGAGGGTCAGGTCGCCGTGGCTTGAGCAGCCCCGGCCGGCCTACCCCTCGGGGGACATCAGGCGTGCGCGCAATACCAGCTCTGCTGCGAGGACGGCGGGGTCTTCCTGCAAGGGTGGCAGACCCTCGCGCAGAGACGGCTGGGGTTGGCGCAGGGGCGTGCCGTCCCGATGAACCTTGAGGGCCGTGCGGACCTGGCGTTGCTGGCCAATCTGCCAGGTGGATGCGGGGCCCAGCTCGACCACGACCGATGGGGTGATGCCACCGTCGAGGGTTCGATCCAGCCGTCGGCCGCTGGGGAGCGCCCACACGACGTTGGTGAACTGCACTCCGTGGCTGCCGTCGTCGGCCGTGCGAAGGGCCTGGGCGCGGCCCTTTCCCCAGGTGGCGGTCCCGAGAACCACCGCCCCTGCTCTCTCTTGGAGTGCGCCCGCCAGCACCTCCGCTGCGCTGGCGGTGTCTTCGTCTACGAGCACGGCCACCTGGACGCCTTCCAGGGCGTGACCGGGAATGGCCTGGTTCCACTCGGCCAGGCTCTGTCCAGTGGCGGGGTCGACGTCGGGTCCGGTGTCGGGCAGCACCCGCCCGTCGAGCTCCGCCAGCCATCCGTCGGCCACAAAGCGGTCGGCGATCTGGACCGCGCTGTTGATGTCGCCGCCGGGATTGCCTCGAAGGTCGATGACCACGCCATAGACCTCGTCGAGGAAAGGCTCGAGCAGGTCGTCGAAGGCGGCCTCGGTGGTGGGCTTGAAGCGCGGGATCCGCACATGGGCCAGCCCGTGCGCGCTGGGGGCACTGGCCCGCGGGCCGGGGGGCAACAGCACCTCCCAGCGGTTGTCCGCGTCTCCCCTTCGCCAGCCTTCTACGGTCTCCTCTACGACCCCGGCCCGGCGTAGCTCCACGTTGACCGTTCCCACCCCTTCCCGGAGCAGCTCCAGGCGGACGGCCGAGTCCAACGGTCCGCGCAGCGCGGCCTGGGCCGCAGCCAGCCTCCGGTCTGCGGGAAGGTCTGTGAAGACGACCTTCCCGTGTCCATCGGAGACGGCGATCAACAGGTCGTCCTGGTGCAGATCTGCTTGCCATGCGGGGGTGCCGAGCAGCGGCAGCACCACGCGGACCCCGCCCGCCCCGTCGAGCGCCAGCTCCAGGCCCACCCCGGCGTACACACCGGCGTGGCCCTCCTGCCATGAGGCCAGCTCCGCGGGCCAGACGGCGCGGGTCCATGGGTCCAGGCTGGACAGCGCCCCGGCGACCCATTCATCCACCAGCACCTCTGTCGGCACAGCCGCGGTCTCTCCCAGCTTGACGGAGCGGTGAAGCCCCGCGATGGCGGCATCGACGTTGTCGGCGGCTCCCCCGGTGAACACGACCTCGGACAGGGCGGGCCACTCTGCGACGGCGCCTTGCGTGGCGGCCAGTGCGCCCAGGCGCGCCGTGGCTCGTCGAAGCGCCGCCGTCCAGTCGACCTCCACGACATAGGCCCGGTCGAGCCGCCGCAGCAGCGCCTCTGCGGCAGCCACGGTGATGCCGTGCTGGCTTGCCCGCACCGCTTGAATGCGCTCTGGGCTGTAGCGGGCCTCTACTGCGGCCAGCACGGCATCCTGACGGAGCCGGCTGCACCGCCCTTCGCGGTCGTGCCACACCTCGGCGAGTGTGGTGAGCACATCGTGGGTGGTGGCTGGGGCCTCGGTTCTGGCTTGGGTCTCGATTCGATTGGACAGCGCGACCAGGGTGGCATCGTCGAGGGCGTGGGCCCTGCGGGCGGTGTCGAGGCGAGCGGCGGCCTGCACCCAGTCCTGTTGTGCCATTGCCTGTTCCACAGACTCCTGGAGCATGGGACCCTCGGCGTTCTTGAGGGCCTCGAGCACCGGCTGGAGGTCCATCCACCTCCGAGCCAGCGGGACGAGGGGACCCAGTGGGCCTTCCACGGAGGCGGTTGCCACGACTGGAAGGGCCTGGTCCAGGCGACCGGCCGCCACATCTGCGCGCAGGGCGTCGGGGGAGGGGCCACATGCCACCGCAATGACCGTCGCGGCCAACATTCGCAGAGGGCGGCCCTTGTGGAGGCACATGGGGAGATCCAGGGTCGGGAGGCGCAGTGTAGTCGTTCGACCCCATGACGTCCTTTGGGTTCCGTATTGGTTGTCATTGAGTTGCCAATGCTGGCCTGAACAGGCGGGGACTCGATCGGGCCAATGGGCCCTGGTCCGCCCCATGACCTCGATCAGGATGACCGTCCACACGGTCAAGAGGTCCTGACGTGGGTGTCGGATTCGCGTCGCGGCGTCATCGAATCGCCACAGCAACGCCTCGTGTTCTTCCGGCACCCGTCGTCGTCGGTTGCGGGGGACGCCACGGAACTGCCATCGAGCGCGCATAGGTCCGGCGCGTCCACAACAGAAGACGGGCCGCGCGATGCGCACGGTGACGTCGAACCCCTTCGCTCGGGCCCCCCGGGCTCCTTTCTCCCGACCTTGACGGCGGGTGGACCCATCGAGCGTTCCCTTCCAGCCATGAGGCAGACATGAAAACTCGAATTTTCTATCCACTTTTGGCTTCTGTCTTCTTGTTCGGCTGTGTCGACAAAGGTGAAGACAGCGCAGGTGGCAGCAGCGGAGGCTCGGGTACCGGTGACGACGGCTCGGACGGCATCACCTGTGATGATGGCCTGGCCGTTCTTTCGGGCACCTACACCAGCGACGTCGCCATCGGTCCCTCCGTCTGCGACGCCTTTCTGCTGCAGGGAGGTGTGTTCATCGGGGAGTCCGGCGGCAACTCGGGCGTCACCCTGTCCATCGAACCCGGGACCATTGTGTATGGAGACCCCGCGACAGCGGGCTTCCTCTCCATCCAGCAGGGCAGCTTCATCCAGGCGAACGGCACGGCTGACGCGCCCATCGTCTTCACCTCGGCCCAGGCCGTGGGGTCGCGTGCGCGCTCGGACTGGGGCGGAATCATCGTCAACGGCAAGGCGCCCATCAACAACTGCTCCGACGGTACTGCCGTAGTGACTGGGTGTACCGCTGAGTCCGAAGGCGACGCGGGCCTCTACGGTGGGGATGACCCCGCCGACTCCAGCGGCTCGCTCCAGTACGTGCGCATCGAGTTCGGCGGCACGGAGATCAGCCCCGAGAACGAGGTCAATGGACTTGCCCTCGCTGGAGTGGGAAGCGGCACCACCATCTCCCACGTCCAGGTTCACATGAACAAGGACGACGGCATCGAGTTCTTCGGTGGCACCGCCAACGCCGACCACCTCGTCATCACAGGTGCCGGTGACGACAGCCTCGACTGGACCGATGGATGGACCGGCTCCGTCTCCCACGTCTGCATCCAGCACTTCGACGATGACGGCGACCGGGGCATCGAGGCCGACAACAACGGCGACGAGAACAACGCACTGCCCCGCTCTGCGCCGACCCTGTCCTACGTCTCGCTTGTGGGAGGGGGCGAGGGTCGCACGGGAATGACCATCCGCGAAGGCACTGCTGTCAACGTCACGTTCCTGGCCGCCGCAGGCTTCGACAAGGGCTGCCTCGACGTCGATGGTGAGGCCACCTACGAGCAGCTCGACTCGGGGGCCACGTCCATCACCCAGTCGATGCTTGGCTGCGGCGACAAGAACTTCGTGGTGGACACCGACGACAGCGGCGCTGTCGACGAGCCCTCCGACGAGGAGCTCGGCAGCTGGTGGTCGTCGATGGGCAACGACACCCTCGGCTCCCTGACCTTCAGCGGCTTCGAGGCATCCGTCCCTGGTGTGGGCTGCATCCCCGACGGCGACGACTGGACTGCGGGCTGGACCAACTCGGACGCCTCCCGCTGAGCACAGAGTTTCGAAAGGCTCGGGTCTTCCGGTTTCCTCGCCGCCGAGCCCCCCATTGGACCCGCCCCACCACCTCGGAGGCACCATGCGGCCCTGGCCCGCACTCGGAGGGCTCGCCCTCATCCTCGGCTTTGTTGGGACCACAGGTCTGGCCACGGCTGCGGGCGACCTCGAAGCGCGCGCAGCCCGCATCGCTGCCTTGCGCAGTGATGTGGAGGCCCTCAACGCGAGCGTCACCTTGGAGAAGGAGGAGCTCACCGCCGATCTTCGGGCGACCTCCGGTCAGGAGGCCGAGCTGGAGGCTGCGGTGCGTCGCCAGGAGCTGCGCCTCGAGCGCCTGCTCGGCGACGAGCTCACGGCCCGCAGGGAGATCGAGGACGCCGCCCGCGGCTCGGGTGGCGACCTCGAAGGCGTCGTGCGACACGCTGTGGTGGGCTTCCGTGCCCAGGTCGAGGCCAGCCTTCCCTTCAAGCATGCAGAGCGGCTGGACGCCCTCGACCAGCTCGTCGCCCACCTCGATGGAAAGACGTTGCCGGCCGAGCAGGTGGCCGCTCGCCTCTGGGCCTTCGCGGAAGACGAGCGCCGGCTCACCCGCGAAAACGCCATCGGCCGCCAGGTCGCGCCCATCGAGGGAGACGAGGTGCTGGTCGACGTCGCCCGCCTCGGCATGGTGGCCATGTACTTCCGCACCCCCGACGGGCGGGTCGGACAGGTCACCGGGGGGGCGGGGGCCTGGGCCTGGACCCTGGCCGGCGACGACGCCGACTCCGCGCGCGTCCACGCACTCTTCGACGCGCTGGAGAAGGGCATTCGCACCGGGTGGTTCGAGCTGCCCACGCCCTTGGCCACCCTCGATGGAGGTGCGCGATGAGGCGCCGTCTGTACTCGATCCCTGGCGTGGCTCTGGTGGCTGTGCTCCTCCAGTGCGCTGTCCCCCCGCGGATGGCCATTGCCCAGGACGCTCCCACCCGTGCCGAAGCCGAGGCCGCCCTCGAGGCCGCCTACCAGAAGGAGGTCGCCTACCTTGTGGCTGAGAAGCGCGAGCTGGAGAAGCGCCTCGAGTCTCTGAAGGACCGGCGCAGCACCGAGGCGGCCCGCGCCGACGCGCGCATCGCCGGCTTGCAGGGCCGCGTGCTCGGGCTTGAGCGCCGGGCCGACGAGGTGGAGCGCTCCATCGATGAGCTGGCCGACGCCACGGTGGCTGCCACAGAGCGGGCCGCGCTGCTGGAGAGCACCGTCCAGCAGGCCCGAGACGCCCTCGGCATCGACATTGCCGATGACATCACCGAGGCGGCCCAGCTCGAACAGATCTATGCGTCCGCGCTGACAGGCCTCGCGGCCGGTCGCACCATCGAACAGCGCAGCGGGGCGTTCTTCCTGCCCGATGGCACCCAGGTCGACGGCACCATCGTGCAGATCGGACAGGTCGCCGCCTATGGCGTTTCCAGCGACCACCTGGGGCCCCTGCTGCCCCTGGGCGGTGGCCGCCTGATGCTTCGAGACGGTGCCGACGCCACTGGTGCCTCCGCGGCAAAGGCGGTGGCCGGTGGTCAACGCCCCGATGAGCTGGGCGTCTTCCTCATCGAGTCCCTCGACAAGCCGGTGTCCGAGCGCACCGAGCGCACCGCCCTCGAGACCGTACAGGCCGGCGGGGTCGTCGCCTGGGTCATCGTGGGTCTCGGGGTGTTGGCGATGGTCCTGTCCGCGCTTCGGGCCCTGCTTCTGGCGCGAGCAAGCGGTGGAAGGGACGTGGTCGGCAAGGTGCAGGCTGCCCTTGCGGCGGGTGATCTGGCCGCAGCCCGAGCGGCCGTCGCCAGCCCCTCCCGCGCCATCGGACGCGTGCTCCGGGCTGTGCTGCTCGCCGAGCCCGCCGACGGGGTCGACCCGCGCGAGTCCCTCCAGGATGTCGCCGCAGCGGCCATTCTCGATGAGCAGCCCACCATCGAGCGCTTCGGTGCCCTCATCCTCGTGATCGCCGCCGTGGCGCCGCTGCTGGGCCTGCTCGGCACCGTCACCGGCATGATCGCCACCTTCGAGATCATCACGGAGTTCGGCACCGGCGATCCCGCCATGCTGTCCGGTGGCATCGGGGAGGCCCTCATCACCACCCAGCTCGGCCTGGTGGTGGCCATTCCTGCAGTACTGCTCGGAAACGTCCTCAAGGGCCGCCAAGAGGATGTCCTGCGGCAGCTCGACCACGGTGCCCTTCAGGTGGTCAACCTGCTGTGCGACCAGGGAGCCGCGCCTCGGCAGCCCGACTCCCACGATGACTCCGCCACCGGGGCACCCGATCGGCAGGTCGAGGCGGGCGCCGCATGAGTGGTCCCGTCGAGGCCGTGTTGGCGCTGGCCGAGGCCGGCGGCTTCGTCATGCCGTGGCTCATGGTCGGCTCGCTGGCACTGTGGATGGCCATTGGATGGCGCGCGATTGGCGTGATGTCACCGGGCCGCCTCGGGACGATCTCCGAGCTTGTGGTCCACCAGAGGGACGCGAGCGGGTCATGGACACCCCGCAGCATTCGGGATCGTGCGGTCGTGAGGGCCGTTGAGTTGGCCCGGGTGCGGCATTGTCCGCCGCGCGCTGTGTTTGTCGAGGCGCTGTCCGACCTCCGCGGTGAGTTGTCTTCCGGACGTGTCTTCATCCGTACGCTGGTGGTGTTGGCGCCCCTCGCGGGCCTGCTCGGCACGGTCACCGGCATGATCGAGACCTTTCGGTCGCTTGCCGACATGGCCCTGTTCACGCAGGGGGGGGGCATCGCGGGCGGCATCGCCGAGGCGCTGCTCACCACCCAGATGGGTCTGTCGGTGTCGGTGCCCGGCCTGCTGGTGGGGCGTGCGCTCGATCGCCGCGAAGCCCTCATCCAAGACGACCTCGACCTGCTCACCGAGCTGTTGTGTGGGACCCCCTTGCATCGGGTGACCTCCCGCATCTCAGAGGCGGTCGAGCCCACGGAGGTGGCCGCATGAGTCGCCTGACCCGAAATCGCAGAGACGACGAGACGGCCGTCGACATCTCACCGCTCATCGACGTCGTCTTCATCCTGCTCATCTTCTTCATGGTCTCCACCACCTTCGTGAAGGACAGCAAGCTCGACATCGAGCGTCCAGGCGCCTCCAGCGCCTCTGCTGCGCCTTCGAAGGCTCTGCGCATCAGCATCGACCGCAACGGTGCCATCACCATGGACAACGTGCCCGTGCGGTCCTGGATGGTGCAGAGTCGGGTGCGAGAGGCCCTGGCCGGCGGCGATGTGGAAGCCGTGCTGGTCATCACCGACCGGCGGGTGCCGGCGGAACGTCTCATCGAGGTGGTCGACCAGGCCCGCCTTGCCGGGGCGCCAGACGTGGGTGTGGTCACCGACTCCGAGTCTGGGGAGGGTTGAGATGTTTGCTCGTCTGTTTGGATCCGCAGGTGTGGGCGTGGCCGGGGCTGCTGGCGTCATCGGCCTTGTGCTCACCATGAACAGTGGCACCTTGTCCATCGACGACGGCAAGGGCGATGCCGCGGTCGCTTTTGCCGTGGAGCCTCCGCCCCAGAAGAAGAAGCCGAAGGCGCGTCCGAAGCCCAAGCCCAAGAAGAAGAAGCGCAGCAACAAGCCTCCGCCGCCCTCCCTGAGCCCCGTCGCCGGCCTGTCCGGCATGGACTTCGGCCTGGATGCCTTCGGCGCGGGCATGGGCGACGACCTCGACCAGCTCCTCGGGGATGTGTCGAATGTGGTGATGACCACCGACTCGGTCGATGAGCCGCCCCGTCCGCAGCGCACCGTGGCGCCCGAGTATCCAAGCCGCGCGCGCAAGAAGGGCACCACAGGCCTGGTGCGGCTCAGCCTGCTCGTGGGGGTCGATGGTCGCGTGCGCGACGTCCGTGTGCTCGAGTCGAGTCCCCCGGGCGTGTTCGACGACGCTGCCGTCGCTGCGGTGCGCCAGTGGACCTACGCGCCGGCCACCTACGAAGGCCAGCCCGTCGCCACCCGGGTCACCCAACCCATCGACTTCCGGCTGGGAGCCTGACATGTCGGCTCGAGCGCCAGGCTGGGGCCTCTTGCTCGCGGTCCTGCTGGCTGCGGCTCCGGCTCGGCAGGGTGCGGTCGCTGCACCGGCCCAGGAAGCTGTTCCCGAAGAGGATCCTGTCGCTCTCGCCGCATTGCTCATCGCGGACAAGAACTTCGACCGTGCGAAGGCTGTGCTGTCCGATGTCGACCCCGACGCCCGGGGCATCGACACCGTCCGCTACTGGACCCTCTCCGGCCTGCTCCACCTGGAGTCCAGCGACCCCGCAGCAGCGGTGAGCGCCTTGGAGAAGGCCCTGTCCGCGTCACAAGGCGCTCCCGACCCCCTCCTGTGGATGACCCTCGCCCGCGCTCGGGTGCTGTCCGGAGACCCCCGGGGGGCGCTCGATGCCCTTGACCAGGGTGGCGCCGAGCTCGACGCGCTCGCCAGCACCTGGACCTTGCGGGCGCGGGCCTGGCGCGACCTCGGAGACTCGGTTGGAGCCTGGGCCGCGATGGAACAGGGGCTCGCACGCTTTCCCCAACAAAAGAGCCTGCGGCGGCAGCAGGTGATGTTGCTCATCGAGGCGGGGCTCACCCGCCAGGCAGGTGAGCACGCTCAGGCCCTGCTGGCCCGGTCCGACACCACCGAAGAGGACATCCTGGTGGTCGCCGAGGCCCTGCGGGTGGCCGGCATCCACGACCAGGCGGTGGAGGTGCTGGAGGGAGCTCTGCTGGCCAACCCGACCTCCCTCGACGTGCGGGTGCGGCTCGCTGTGGTCCACCTCGACGCTGGCCGACCCTTCGCAGCAGCCCGATTGTTCGAACAAGCCGCTGCATTGGACCCCAGCTACACCGCCAACGCAGCCAGCCTCTACCTTGCAGCCGGTCGACCCGGCCTTGCGCTCAACGCCAACGCGCAGGTGCTCGATGCCAAGGGCAAGGTCACCCAGCGGTTCACCATTCTCGCCAAGATGGCGGACTGGGAACGCGCCGCTGCCCTCGACGCCCGTCTTGCTCGCCTTGGTGCGTTGGACGACGAGAGCCTGCGCTACGGGCTCGCCTACGCCCACTTCGAGACCGGCGACCTCGACCGGGCCGAGGAACTCCTTCGCGGCATCGAGGACGCCCGACTGTTCCGCCAGGCCACCTCCCTTCGGCAAGCCATCGGCAAGTGTCGGGACAAGCCGGAGCAGTGCGGATGATGCGGTCCCTGCTGGTTGCTGGCGGACTGCTGCTGTCCACCTCTGCGTGGGCAGACGGACAGGTCTCGGGGGTGCTGTTCGCGCAGGCCGATGGTGGACCCCTGGCGGGCCTCACGGTCTCGGCCGACGGGCATGCGCAGGCCACCACCACCGACACCGACGGTGCCTTCCTCTTGACGCTTCCCGCCGGCACCTGGACTCTGCGCGTGTCGGGCCCGGGGGCCCGGGGATCGGTCGACGTCACCGTGGTCGACGATGCAGTCACCGAGGTGCTTGCCACGGTCGATGCCAGTGCGCTCACGTCGGTGACGGTCGAGGCTCCCCCGTCTGCCGGCACAGCCGCCCTGGAGGTCGACACCGACAGCGCGACGGGCACGCTCGACGGGCAGGTGCTCGATGAGGACGGCAGGCCGGTTGCCGCTGCCCGCATCTTCGTTCGGGGACTGGCGATGGAGGCCATCACCGACGCAGACGGCCGCTTCCAGCTCTCCGTTCCGCCGGGTGTCCACACCATCAGTGTGCTGCACCGCGCCTACGCGACCCAGACCCTCACCGACCTGTCCGTCTCGGATGGGGGCACCACCCCGGTGTCGGTCTCCCTGGTGGCGGCGGGCGTCGAGCTGGAGGCCTTCGTGGTGCTCGCCCCAGCCATCGACGGGGGCACCGCTGCTCTGCTCGCGGAGCGACAGAACACCAGCGATGTCGTCGACACGGTGAGCGCTGAGGAGATGAGCCGACGCGGTGACTCGTCTGCTGCCAGCGCCCTCAAGCGGGTGACCGGCCTCACGGTGGTGGGCGGCAAGTACATCTACGTGCGGGGCATGGGCGAGCGATACTCGTCCACTCTGCTCAATGGCAGCACGCTTCCGAGTCCCGAGCCTACCCGCCGGGTCGTCCCCCTCGACCTCTTCCCCACCTCGATGCTGGAAAGTGTGGTCGTCCAGAAGACCTTCTCACCCTCGATGCCGGCCGACTTCGGCGGTGGCGTCCTCCAGCTCCGCACGCGGGGCATTCCCGACGAGCCGGTCGCGAAGGTGGGCGCGTCTGTGGGCTACACCTCGGGCACCACCGGCGAGATGGGGCTGCTGGGACCTCGGTTCGAAGGGGACTACTGGGGCGGCGCTTTCGGCAAAGGTGGCTCGGTCGCCCGACTGCTTCCCGAGGACTTCGCAAACCAGACGAAGGACACGCCACTTGTCATCCAGTCGGCGCTTCCCGGCGCGGAAGGCTTCACCATCGAAGAGATGGAGGAGCTGTCGCGGTCCTTGCCGAACAATTGGGGCCTGTCGCAGGTGCAGGTGCCCTATGACCTCGGCCTCAACGCCAGTCTCGGCAAGGGCTGGGATGTCGGGGACCAGGGGCGGCTGGGGGCCCTCGTGGGCTTCACCTTCAACAACTCCTGGGAGAAACGCAGCTACCACGAGGTCTACCCGAACCTGAACAGCGGCGAGCTGCAGGTGCAGAACGAATACGACTTCGAGGACCTCTCCAACCTCGTGCAGCTTGGCGCCATGGGCGTGCTCGAGGGTCGCATCGGCGACGACCACTCGGTCCGCTCCACCACCTTCCTCGTGCGGGACAGCGAGTACCTCGGCCGCCAGTACATCGGCACGCACGCCGACATCGGCGACACCATCCGAGTCGAGCGCACCCAGTGGGTCGCCCGCCAGATGCTCGTGCAGCAGGCCGTGGGTGAACACCACTTCCCCGAGCTCTGGAACGCCTTTGTCGACTGGCGCCTCACCTGGGCCGGGGCTGGGCGACAGGAGCCCGACCGCCGCGACATCCTGCTGCAGCCCACCGAGGACGGCGGCTGGCGCATGCGCACCCAGGGTGGTGGAAACGGGCTGTTGTACAGCGATCTCGAGGAGGAGTCGGCCGACATCGGCATCGACTTCGGCTTCGATCTGGGCGACCGGAACGACTCCCGGCGCTTCAGTGCCACCCTTCAGGGAGGCGTCGCGAACATGGAGCGGTGGCGCGGCATCGACGTCCGCCGGTTCACCTACGACCTGCGCACCACCCCCGGAGAGTCCGACACCGCCTTCCTCAACGCCGAGCCCGACCAGATCTTCGTCGACGACAACATCAGCGCCAGCGAAGGGCTGCTGCTCGCCGAGACCACGGCCGGCACCGACAACTCCGAGGGCCGCCACCGCATCGGCTCGGTCTACGGTCAGGTGGAGCTGCGCACACCGTGGGGCATGACCGTGCAGACCGGCGCCCGCAAGGAGGACTCCACCCAGTCGGTGCGCACCTTCACGCTGCACCAGGACCCCCCGGAGGTCGTGCTCGGCGAGGTGGCCAAGGTGGACGTGTTGCCGGCCGCCACCCTCACCCAGAAGCTCCCGCTCGACGTGCCCGGGAGCATGCAGGTGCGGGCGGGCTACGGACGCACGCTGAACCGTCCCAGTCTTCGAGAACTGTCTCCAGCTGTGTATTTTGGAGTGGTCGGGGGCCGTGAGGTGGCCGGCGACCCGTCCATCACCCGTGCCCTCATCGACAACTACGACCTGCGGTGGGAGTGGTATCTGTCCGGCAACGAGTCTCTGTCCATCGGCGCCTTCTCCAAGCACTTCACCGATCCCATCGAGACCAACATCCTCCGCGGTGCAGCTGCCCGAGAGGTGCCGGTCAACGCGACCGGGGCCACCAACACCGGCCTGGAGTTCGACCTCCGCAAGAGCCTGGGCTTCGGCAGCGGCACCGGTTGGGACGACCTCATCCTCGCCGGAAACGCAAGCTTCATCCGCTCCGAGGTCGACCTCACCGGGGCCGATGGCGCCCAGACCAGCACCGAGCGGGCGCTCCAGGGACAGTCCCCCTACATCGCCAATGTGCAGCTCAGCTATGAACCGGTGGACTTCCCGCTGTGGGGCACCCTGCTCTACAACACCCAGGGGCCGCGCATCGTGGAGGTCGGCACCAACGGCCTGCCCGATACCTTGGAACAGCCCGCCAGGATGATGGACGCTGTGTTGGGTTGGACCATCACAGATGGCTGGTCGGCGAGGTTCAAGGCGGGCAACATCCTGGACGCCAAGACAACAGCGCGGGTGGGACCGATGCTGGTGCGGAGCGTGGCGCCGGGCCGCAGCTTCGGTCTGTCGGTGAGCTGGGGCTACCCGGGCCCCCGGGCCGAAGCGGCGGACAAGGGCTGACCGGTCCCTTCCGCGGTGGGAGACCCAGCCCGGTCCTGCTGCCCGAACTGCCGCAGAACTGTGGTTGCTGCTTCCGCCGGGCGCCAGGTCCCCGCTGGGAGGCGGAGCCGGACACGCCCGGACGCGGCCATTCGGGATGGTTTCACCCCGTGTCCCCATGTCCCCATGACCCATCCGTGTCTGCAAACACACCCGGAGCGCTTGGCGGACGGCACACCTGGGGTAGCCATGGTGCCGAGCCGAATCCGAGACCCGTGCCTGGACGACCCCATGGTCCGCCCCCTCTCCGCAGACACCGCCCCCCTCTCCGGTGTGCTTGGACGCATCGGAAATACCCCACTGGTGCGCCTTTCGAGGGTCCTCCAGGGCCGCGTTCCAGAGGGTGTGGAGGTGTGGGCCAAGCTCGAGTCCCACAATCCAGGTGGCTCGGTGAAGGACCGTGCGGCGCTGTCGATGGTGCTCGATGCCGAGCGGCGCGGTGTACTCGAATCGGGCAGCACCCTCCTCGACGCTTCCAGCGGAAACACCGGCATCGCCTACGGCCTCATCGCCGCGGCCCGGGGCTACGAGGTGGTGCTCTGCCTGCCAAAGAACGCCAACGCCGAGCGCAAGGCCATGCTCCGGGCTTTCGGCGTGCAGATCGTAGAGACCGACCCCCTCGAAGGCAGCGACGGGGCCATCCTCCACGCCCGCCGGCTCGTGGCCGAGCATCCCGATCGCTACGTCTACCTCGACCAGTACAACAACCCTGCCAACTGGCGCGCGCATCTCGACACCACGGGGCCGGAGATCTGGCGTCAGACCCACGGTCGCATCACCCACTTCGTCGCCTGCCTGGGCACCAGTGGCACCTTCACGGGCACCACCCGCTACCTGCGCAGCCAGTCTCCCGACATTCGCTGCGTGTCCATCCAGCCCGACTCTCCCTTCCATGGTCTCGAAGGTCTCAAGCATATGGAGACCGCCATTCAGCCGGGCTTCTACGACGCCGGGCTCGCCGACGCCGACCTGGGTGCTCCCACCGAGGAGTCGCTGCAGCTCGTGCGCGATCTGGCTCGGATGGAGGGCATCCTCGTCGGCCCCAGCAGTGGGGCGGCGCTCTGGGGCGCGATCGAGGTCGCCCGCGAGCTGTCCGACGGGGTGGTGGTCACCCTCTTTCCCGACGGCGGCGAGCGGTATCTCTCCGAGTCCCATGTGTTTGGTGGCACCTGATGTCCAGCCGCATCGAGCGTCCCAAGACTCCGTCCGGACGCACCCTCTCCGTGTCCGACCCCGAGCTGCGCCGCCTCCACGACCACGCCGTCCGCGGCTACCCCCACGAGGTGGTCGGACTGCTCGCCGGTGACCGGTCCACCGATACCGTGACGCGGGTGGTGCCTCTGGAGAACGAGACCGCCGACGACCCCGCCCGTCGCTTTCGGGTGAACGGGCTGAAGCTGATGCGGGCGGAGCAGGCCGTGGAGGCCGATGGGCTCGATGTCGTGGGCTACTACCACTCGCACCCCGACCACCCCGCGAACTGGTCCGACACCGACCGTGAGCAGGCGCTGCCGGACGTCGCCTACGTGATTGCGGCAGTGCAGGGCAGCCCGTCCCCCCATGTGTCCGACACCCAGGGCTGGCGACTCCGCGATGACCGTGCTGTGATGCTGCACCAGCCGGTCATTCCCAGCGAGTGAGCGCCGGTTCGAACACCCGTCCCCACCCCCGCCTTGTGCCCCCCCGACAGAGGACAACCCCATGCAAGTCTCCGTGCACATTCCCACCGCTCTGCGTGCCTTCACCGGTCGCCAGGCCCGCGTCGAGGTCGAAGGCGAGACCGTCGAGGCCGCCCTGACCGCGCTCACGACCACCCACAGTGGCCTCCACAAGCACCTGCGCGACAGCGAAGGCAGGCTACGCAGCTTCGTCAATGTCTACCTGGGCGACGAAGACATCCGCTTTCTGCCCGAGGGTGCCCAGACGCCCTTGGCGGCCGGCGCGGAGCTCACCATCGTCCCCAGCATCGCCGGAGGACGGTCGTGACGAGCCCCCAGACCGAGCGCACCCCATCCATCGACCCGGCGACGCGCTCCGTCGACTCGCTTCCCGAGCTCGACCACGGCGACATCGCTCGCTACTCGCGGCATCTCATCCTCGATGAGGTGGGCCTGGAGGGCCAGCGTCGCCTGAAGGGGGCGTCGGTGCTCTGTGTGGGCACGGGCGGACTGGGCTCCCCTTTGCTGCTCTACCTGGCCGCCGCAGGGGTGGGCCGCATCGGCATCGTGGACTTCGACATCGTCGATGAGTCCAACCTCCAGCGGCAGGTCATCCACGGTGCCAGCACGGTGGGCAAGCCCAAGCTCGACAGTGCCCGCGCGCGCATCCTCGACATCAACCCGAAGTGTCGGGTCGACCTCTACCCGGTCGCCCTCAAGGCCGACAACGCCCTCGACATCATCGCTCCCTACGATGTGGTGGTCGACGGCACCGACAACTTCCCCACCCGCTACCTGGTCAACGACGCCTGCTGCATCCTCGGCAAGCCCAATGTCTACGGCAGCATCTTCAAGTTCGAGGGCCAGGCGAGCGTCTTCAACTACCGGGGTGGCCCCAACTACCGCGACCTCTACCCCGAGCCCCCGCCGCCCGGCCTCGTGCCAAGCTGCGCGGAGGGCGGTGTGTTGGGAATCCTTCCCGGGGTCATCGGCTGCATCCAGGCCACCGAGACCATCAAGATCCTGCTCGGCAAGGGCACCACCTTGTCGGGCCGCCTGCTGCTCTACGATGCCCTCAACCTCAAGTTCCGCGAACTCAAGCTCCGGGTCGACCCCACCGCACCGGCCATCACCGAGCTCATCGACTACGAGCAATTCTGCGGTGTGGTGGACATCTCCGAAGGAGCTGAGGCCGATGTGGTCGACGAGGGCTTCGCCCGGCAGGACGTGCAGACGGTGCACGACCGCCTGGCGCAGGGGTGGAAGCCGCTGTGGGTCGACGTCCGCAAACCCCATGAGTGGGACATCGTGAAGCTGGAGCAGGCCGAGATCTTCAAGCCCCATGCCGAGGTGATTGCCGATGGACTGGGCGATGTGCCTCTCGACCGGCCCATTCTCCTGCAGTGCAAGTCGGGTGGGCGCTCGGCGAAGGCGGCGGCAGCATTGGTCGCGGCGGGCTTTTCGGACGTGACCAACCTCGAGGGTGGCATCAATGGTTGGGTGAAGGCCTTTCGGGCGGACCTGCCGACCTACTGAGCCTCAGCCCCCGCCTGAGTCTCTCTGCCAGCTCCCTGGCCGTGGCCCCGTCACCGAAGCCCCGCCCTTCCGCTCGCCGTGTTGCCAGGCGAAGGCGCCGAGGGTCGTCCACACCCGCTCCTCGAAGATGTCCATGTGGCCGGCGTCCGTGGTCATGAAGCGGGCATCTTCCAGGGCCGCGGCCACCGCCTCTCCTTGGGCATAGGGCACCATCGTGTCCCGCAGGCCATGCACCACCAGTGCCGGCGCGAACACCTGCCGTGCCCGCGGGATGGCGTCGAAGCGGTCCCACACGTAGTCCCCCGCGCCGGGCCAGTGGTGCTCCGCCACATCGGCCACCGAGGTGTACGGAGAGGCCAGGATGACCGCCGAGCAGCGGTCCTCTGCCGCCATTGCGAGGGCCACGCCGGTGCCGAAGGAGGCTCCCACACACACGGGTCTGGGCAGGCCTTCGCGGTCGATTCGCTCCAGTCCGGCGCGCGCGCTGGCGAGGATGCTGTCCTCCGACGGTCCTTGTCCCCTCGAGCCGCCGAAGCCCGGATACTCGATGGCCACCATTCCCAGGGAGAGCTTGTCGAGCTCCGGACGAATGCGCACCTGGTTGTCGATGGTCTCGCCGCTGCCGTGGAACCAGGCCACCAGGGGTTCTCCGAGCCTGGGTCGCCACAGCACCATGGGCACCTCCCCGCCCGGGTACTCCACATGCAACACCACCCCCGACTCGGGAGCCGGCTCCCATCGGGGCCAACGGTAGGGAAACAGGATGCGTCTCTGCAGATAGTAGGGCGACACGGCCAGCAGCGGCACGACCACCACCAGTCCCACCAAGACAAGGCCCGCCCTGCGCCAATCAGGCGACATGGTGTCTCCTCACAACGCAAGACCAGGCCCACCCAACTCAAGGGCAGACCGTCGGTGCGCTTGCCCGGCCACCCTACCGACTGCGGTGTGGCCGACGTGTCACCACTTGCAACCGCCTCACATCAGGTCGGGATGCGCCTCGAACCACGCCACCACATGGTCCACGAAGGCCCGCACCTTGGCTGGCATCAGCTTCCGCTCCACGAACACGACGGTGAGCGGGGTCTCGGTGCCCACCACCCCCGGCAGCACCCGCTCCAGGCAGCCGCTCTCCACGTCGTCGGCCACAAAGCGCTCTGGCAGCAGTGCGATGCCATCCCCTGAGCGCACCCCCTTCGCCAGCAGCTCCAGGTCGTTGGCCGCCAGCCGTCCGCTCACCGCGAGGGTGCCGCCAGCGTGCAGGGGCCAGGCCCGGGCCACCCGACCGCCCCCGTCCATGCCGAGCAGCAGGTCGTGTCGGGCGAGCGCCTCGGTGTCCTGGGGGCGCCCCCGGCGGTCGAGGTAGGCCTTCGAAGCCACCGCCCACACCGCCACCGTGCCCAGTCGCCGACCCAACAGCCCAGGGTCGCGCACCACGCCCGCTCGCAGGGCCACATCGAAGCCCCTGGCGACCAGATCCACATGCCGGGTGCCCGCCACCACCTCCAGTCGCACCTGTGGCCACCGTCGCGCGAACTCCAGCAGCAGCCCGCCAAGGAAGTTCGAGCCACCGCCGGGCGGCACCGCCACCCGCAGCAGCCCCCTCGGCACATCGTCGAGCTGTCTCACCGCCGCCTCGGCCTCTCGCGCTGCCACCACCAGCGGACGGGCTCTGTCGTAGAGGGTCTGGCCGGCCGTGGTGAGCGCCAGTCGGCGGGTGGACCGGTGCAGCAGACGCACGCCGAGTCGGTCCTCCAGACGCTGCAGCCGACGGCTCAGGGTCTCCCGCGGCATGTCGAGAATTCTTGCTGCGGCGGTGATGTTGCCGGCCTCCACCACAGCGACGAAGCACTCGTAGCCCTCTGCGGCTTCCTGCATCCGACCTCCAGATTCGTGATGGAATCGACCGATAGATGCGCTGGAATGGCATCTTCCGGCGAAACCATCACGGTCCTAACCTCTCAGCACGAACCCCGGACAAGGATGCCCACCATGGACAAGAAGACCCTCGGCTACTGGATCCCCACCGCTCTGTTCGCCCTCGCCATGACCGGCTCCGGCGCCATGAACCTCATGCGTCCCCCCGAGCTGCTGGCTGTGATGGAGAACCTGCACTTCCCTGCATGGTTTCCCATGTGGCTGGGCTCCTGGAAGCTCGCCGGTGTCGCGGTGTTGCTCGCTCCGGGCCTTCCCCGCCTCAAGGAGTGGGCCACCGCCGGCTTCACCATCTCCCTCACCAGTGCGTCTGCCGCCCACCTGTTCAACGGAGATCCCGTCGCCGAGGCCATTCCGCCCCTGGTGATGCTCGGGCTCGGACTTGCCAGCTGGGCGATGCGTCCCGACAGCCGTCGCCTCGCCGATTCCGCCGGGTCGCCAGCTCTGAAGCCTGCCGTCGGCTGAACAGGCTCCCAGGAGGGCGCGCCCGAGGGTTAGGTGTGGGGCCATGGATCTGTCCAAGCTCAACACCGCCCAGCGCGCCTCGGTCACCGCGGGCGACGGGGCCCACCGTGTCATCGCCGGGGCCGGCACCGGTAAGACCCGCACACTCGTGCACCGGGTGGCCTGGCTCATCGAGCAGGGGGTGCCGCCCGAGTCCATCGTGCTGCTCACCTTCACCCGCCGGGCAGCGCGCGAGATGCTCCAGAGGGCCAGCCGACAGGTGGGTGCCCGGGCCCATGGCGTCCGCGGTGGCACCTTCCATGGCTTCGCCCACCGCACGCTCCGACGCCACGCCGAGCAGGTCGACCGCACCCCGCAGTTCACCGTGCTCGACCAGGGCGACGCCGAGGAGCTCGTGGGCATGGCCCGCACCGCCCTCGGGCTCGGCGGACGCGGTCGCCGCCGCTTCCCCCGGGCCAAGGCACTGCTCGGCATGTTCAGCAAGGCCACCAACCTCGGCATCTCCCTCGAAGAGGCCGTGTCGCGGCACAACCCCCGCTTCGAGCGCGACATCCCCGACATCGTCCGGGTGCGCACCGCCTACGAAGCCCGCAAGGCCAGCCAGGACGCCCTCGACTTCGACGATCTGCTCATCTTCCTCGGTCGACTGCTCGCCCGGCACCCGGTCGCTCGAAAGGAGATCGCGGGCCGCTGCCGCCATGTGCTCGTCGACGAATACCAGGACGTCAACCGCCTGCAGGCCCGCATCGCCTGCCTGCTGTCGGTCGTTCACGGCAACCTCATGGTGGTGGGCGACGAGGCCCAGTCCATCTACGCCTTCCGCGGTGCCTCGGTCGACCACATCCTCGACTTCAGCAAGCTGTTCCCAGAGGCCCCCACCACCGTCCTCACCGACAACTACCGCAGCACCACCCAGGTGCTCGACCTCGCCAACGGTGTGCTCGACTCGATGCACACCGGGATCGAAAAGGCCCTCGTGAGCTGTGTGGGCGATGGGCCGAAGCCGCGGCTCATCGGCGTGGAAGACGACGACCGGCAGGCCGACCATGTGGTGAGCCGGGTGCTGGAGCTGCGCGAAGATGGCGTGGGGCTCGACGAACAGGCCGTGCTCGCCCGCTCCGGCCACCAGCTCGTCGCTCTGGAGCTGGCCCTGTCTCGCGCCAACATCCCCTACCGCAAGTACGGCGGGCTCCGCATCACCGAGGCCGCCCACGTCAAAGACCTCCTCGCGCTGCTGCGAGCCGCCATCAACCCCGCCGATGCCCTCGCCTGGATGCGCATCCTGCCCTTCTGCGAAAACGTCGGCCGCACCACCGCCCAGCGCATCGCCGAGGCCCGGGCGTCGGGAGACCGCACCCCCCTGTCCACCATGACCCGGCGCAAGGCCCCCGAGCTCGACCAGCTCGAAGCCCTGCTCGCCGAGCTGTCCACCCTTGTGAAAGACGCCGCCCAGGCCTTTCTCGCGGCCCTCGACGGCATGCGTCCCTGGCTCCAGCGCCGCTACGACGACGCCTCCGACCGCGAGAGGGAGCTGGAGTCCCTGCTCACCCTGGTCGACCGCTACGACGATGTGCCCGCCCTCATCAGCGAGCTGGCCCTCGACCCGCCCCAGCGTGCGGAGGCCGTGAAGACCGAAGACGAGGAGCTGCTCACCCTGTCCACCGTGCACTCCGCCAAGGGCCTGGAGTGGCGCGCGGTCTACGTGCTCGGGCTCGCCGATGGCGCCTTCCCCAGCGGCTTCTCCATCGATGACCCCGCCCAGATGGAGGAAGAACGGCGCCTGCTCTACGTCGCGGTCACCCGGGCGAAGCGGCACCTCGACCTCCTGCAGCCCCGCTTCGTGAGCCGCCGCGGAGGCCCCGTCTTCGCCCCCTCCTGCACCCTGCTCGACGACATTCCCGGCCTGTGGGAGCGCGTGGAGACCGGTGCCGGTGCAGCCCCTGCAGATGTCGAAGACGACGATGTGGGCGGCATCGCCCCGGATGTCGAAGACCGCCTCGCGCGCTTCGCGGACTACTTCGGCGACTGACTCCGCCCCGGGGGTCAGGACTTCCGATATCCGATATTCGCGGTCTGTTCCGGGCGTCTCCTCGCTGCGCTCGGACCGGGTGCTTCCGCGGGGTCGGCGCCCGAGACGCCACGAGCCCCTGCGGGGTCTCCTGGCTGGCGCCTCCGTACCGGCGCCCTGTGGACAGGGCACCGGCACCCGCTGCGCGGCCCGCTCCGCCCCCTGACGCATCCCTGCCCCATTGCTGCAGCGCCCCTGCACCAATGTGGCTGGACTCCACCGAGCACATTGTGTGGGCCAAACGGCGCTCCCGCAACCAACTCAAGGAGTCCACGATGTCGTCCAACACAACCCGTCCCCTCACTGCGCTCGTCGCGCTGCTCGCCGCAGCCCCCGCCCACGCCGCCTGGTGGGACTACGAATCGGAGGGCTTCACCCCCGCGGACCACCTGCCCGTCCAGGCCGACTGCGACGCTGCTGACGAGGGCTGCACCCAGACCCTCGGCGACCGCCTGGGCATCGTGTTCGTGCATGGAATGGGCAACGACTGCGCCCCCGAGCTCGCCCCTGAGCTCGCCGAGGCCCCCTGGCTTTACGCGGCCACCGACCCGCGGCTGGAGGGGGTCGGGCAGACCGGTACCACCCTCCGAGACAGCGATGCCATCCGCTACAAGCTGTCCGGCAACACCGTCTATGCGCCCGCCGACCAGCGTTGGCTGATGTACCCCGAGTCTGCAGGTTCCGCCTGCCATGGTCCGCACTACTGGTCGGGCCGGATGCTGTCCCAGGTCGCCACCGTGGGCGCCATCGATGACTCCGGCAACACCGACCGACTGCCCACTCTGGTCGTCGGCTACAACGGCCTCGACGCCTGGGGTGGCAGCGAGACCGCGGACCCGCCCGCCTACGCCGTGGCCCGCCAGATCAACATGTTCATCGACGAGTACGACCTCGACCGCGTGAGCGTGGTCACCCACTCCATGGGCGGTGTCGTCACCCGAGACCTCTTCTCGCGGGCGTCTGCCTACCCCTCCATCGACGACCGCAGCGCCGGCGAGAGCTGGCGCACCAACCCGCACTACAACCTCCAGCGGGCCGCTGCCCACGTCTCTCGGGTCATCACCCTGGCCGCGCCGCAGACCGGCTCCGAGGTGGCCGACCTGCATGGACGCCTCGTCGACAACGAGGCTGCGCTGTACCAGATCGCCGCGGAGCAGTTCGGTGTGCTCGGCCTGTCGGCCGCCGGATTCGCCGACTTTGTGGCCGACGCCAACGACGCTGTCCGCGACCAGATCGAGGAGCGGGATCATCCCGGAACCGCGTCGCTGTGGACCTCGCGGATGTCCGTGGCCAACGCAGACCGACTCAACGGCACCGACGGCGCCCCCGCTCTGCAGGTGCCCTGGTTCAACATCGCCGGCACCGCCACCTGGAACTTCCTCGACACCGACGCCTTCGTCGCCATCGGTGAGCGAGACCGCGGCATCACCTGCGGCACCGTCTCCATCCCCTTTGCCAACGTCACCGGCTGTCCCGAGTCGGCCGGCCTGTGGGCCTTTCAGGCTGCCTCGGACATGGACCCCGAGGCGGGGGGCGACGGCATGGTCTCCGTTCCTTCGGCCACGGCCGTGGGGGTCAACGTGGGGTACACGTCCAGCAACCACCTCCACAACAGCCGGGGTGACATCTCCTACGATGAAGATGCCCTCGACCTCATCGGCCTGATTCGCTACTACGCCCACGCCGACGGTGATCCCAGCCCCTACTTCTTCGCCATGCTCGACAAGTACGCCGCCCCGGTCGCCGATGTCTCCGAGCCGCTGCTGGAGCCGGTGCAGGCCGACTTCTCGGGTGGCTGGGTGCACCGTCCCCAACACATCCTGCCCTGGCTTGCCGACCGTGCGTTGGACTGCGACACCGAGGGCGTGGTGGACAGCGGGGACGCCTACACCACCCACACCGGGCGCTTCACCATCCAGTTCGAGCAGGCCTTCACGCCCGACGACACCGTCTTCAAGAAGTGGCCTTCCCGGTATGCCGTCAACCTGCACCACCTGGGCACCGGCCGGGTCGTGGCCCCCGAGATCGAGGTCCTGGGCACCGGGCGGGTCGTCGTCGAGCCCGGCCGGCCGCCCGCCCTCGACACGCTGGTGTCCTACGACCAGCCCGTGGCGGAGCCCGCTGCCGCTGGAGTGGCCGAGGTGACCCTGGCCATCGACCTGGCCGACACCGATGGCATCTGGGGCAGCTACGTGGGCGACTACCAGGTGCAGGTGGCTGCCTGCGACCTGCTGGGGTGCTCGGAGCCCGTGATGATGGACGGTGTGGTGCGGGTGGAGCTCGACGAGTTCGTCGACCCGGCCGACTTCGTGAGCCCCGCCTTGTGTGCAGACACGGTCTTCGGTGGCCGTCGGCCCACCGGCCGCACCCACCCCGGCATCGTGCTGTCCGCCGAAGACCTGCAGGACGCCGAGAAGGCCGGTGAGCTCGGCATGTCCAAGCCCAACACCTACGAGTACGCCGACCAGCCCGTGTGGCCCCTCGACGACTGACGACCGCCTCTGCACCGATTCCCTATCCAACACATCCAACTCTTCGGAAGTACACCATGTCCAACGTCACCTTCGCTCTGTCCCTCCTCTCCGTGCTGTCCTTGTCCTCCTCCGCCCTCGCAGCCACCACCGTGGGCATCGACCGCGACAAGGAGACCACCGCCAAGGAGCTGTCCCACGACTGGTCCGAGCTCGCCTGGCTGGGCGACCCCGCCAAGGTGGGCTCCCTGCCGCGGGCTGGCGCTCCCGGCGCACCCTCCTCCAGCACGTCGGCCTGGCTCGACATGGAACTCGGCAAGTCTGGCTACTGTGCCACCACGGCTTTTTCGAAGCACAACGCGGTGCGTGCCGTGGTGCTGGGGGTCGACGACCTGTCCGCCAGCGCGCTCACGGTGGTCGACAGCTCCGGTTCGGCGGTCTCTACGGTCTACGAGTCGGCTTCGTCCCACTCGAGCGTGCCCTGGACCGTCATCGGCACCCCCGGAGGCGCCCTCACCTTCTGCATTCCCGAGCAGAAGACGTCCGTGTCCCCGGTGCTCCGCATCGACCAGGAGCTTCCCGATGTCGAGCTGGTCGCGGTCACCGCCAGCAAGGCCGAGCCCGGCGACTCGGTGCGTGTGGAGGCCACCCTGCGGGGGCGCGGCTCCCGAGACAACCCCAAGTCCGTGTCCATCACCGCCACCACCGACACCGGGCAGTCCGTGAGCCTCACCGACGACGGCAAGACGGGCGATGTGGAGGCTGGTGACGGCATCTACACCGGCGAGTTCACCTTCACCGGCGACCGCATGTCGGTGGACGTGCAGGCCGAAGGCTCCGTGGATGGCTCCGCCCGGCACCTGTCTGCGCTCGTGTCGGTCGAGTATCCGGGCGATGGCGGCATGATCGACGCCACCTTCACCACCGTCGCCGATGGCTACATCCGGGTGCTCCTCCACGACGCTGACGTCGGCTCCATCGTGCGGGCCACCTTCGCCGACGACGACCGGGTGCTCACCCACGTCGCCGTGCGCACCGCGATGGACGGCGATGACCACGTCGCCTACATCCCGCGGCTCGCGGGCACCGAGACCGCCGACCGCGCCCACCTGCAGCTCATCCCCTACCTGGGCGAGTACGACGGCTACAAGGTGCTCATCGCCTTGTAGGTCCCCGCGGTCTCCTTCGGCCGGTGGTCCCAGGTGGATCACCGGCTGTCTGCGTGGTGCGGTCCGAAAGCTGCTGCAAGGGCAAGGCAACCCGCAGCCGGGCATCTTCAGAGTGGACGAAGCCTCCGGAGGTGCTGTCGGAAGTGCCCCGAGACCACCGGTCTTGGGGGGGACGCACGGACGACGGACGCGACGGGGACCGGTCCGAAGGGACCTCCGGAGGCTTCGCATCCCGCCACTTGCGTGTGGGGCTTCCCTTTGCGTGGGAAGGAGGTGAAGACGGGCGCCCAGGTGGGGTCCGGCGACATTGGCTAGGGGGGGACCTGCCGGACCAGACGGGGGAGGGACCACCGGGCGCCCCCGCGGCATGCTACCTCAACCGCCTTCACCGGTCACGCGCGGTGTTCGCCTGAATTCGGATCTGTGACGAAAAGTGCGCAGTCCACCGGCACCGCGCCTGCCAAAAGCCCCCTGAGGACACCATGACCACCGAAACCGACGCCCCCGAGGTCGAGGCCCCCGCCGAAGAGGCCACCGAGGAGGCCACTGAGGTCTCCAGCGCCCGCACCCCGCGCATGGGCATGCAGGCCCTGCTCACCCGCGACACCGACATGGCCGCGCGCCCCGGCTTCCGCAACCCGTCCAACAAGCGCAGCAAGGCCCAGTCGACCTCGGGCACCCGCAAGACGAAGCGCGAGTACCCCAAGCGCAAGAAGGGCAAGAAGAAGCGCTGAGACGGCCCTTCAGTCCGACAGGCCCTCGTGGCGTCCGATGGCGACGGCGAGGGCCTCGATCGTGGTGCGCAGCAGGGCCACCAGCATGCGGGTGCCGTTGTCGCCCTTGCCCACATGGTCGTCGAGGTCGACAGCGCGGCTCGTGTGGGCCAGCACGCTCGACACCTCCCGCTCCACCCGGATGTCGCCGTTGAAGGCGGTGGCCCGTTCGGTGTGGGGCGCCGACCGTGCGAGCCGCACCAGAGCCTCGGCCTCCGTGCTCCGGCTGCGGGCCTCGGCTGTGATCCGCAAGGTGACCTGAGAGCCGAACATCGCCCGGGTGACCGCGCCGCCGCCGGACGGCCGGTCGATGACCACATGCACCGCGTAGAGCGTGGGGTGGCCCACCGCCCGGAACTGAACGAGCTGGCCTTCCCCCTGCAGCCGAAAGCTCACCGAGGGGTAGCCGAGGCGCGCCATGGCCCGCACCACCTCGCCGATGACGATCTCATCGCGGCTCTCGTGGATGTCGGCCTTGTGGCGGAACTGGGAGATGAGGTCGCGCATGGGCTCTCAGCGGAGGCGGCCGTAGAGGTGCACGCGCAGAGCGCGCACGCAGGCGGTCATGTGGTCGCGGAGTCGGTCGTGGTCGATCGACCAGTCCGGGGCCACGTAGTCGTCGATGCGCAGGTAGAGGCGCACCTGCACGTAGACGTACTGGCTGGCCACATCGCCATCGGCCACCAGCGCACCGGGTTGGTCCCGGGGAACGAGCCCCGATCTGGGCTCGCTCGACAGCCGGGCCCAGATGTCTCCGAAGCCCGTGACCCGCTCGCCGTAGCCCACCACGATGCTGGCCATGTGGCCCTGCACGCGGCTGGTGGTGAGGTTGCCGGTCAGGTGGGTGAGCCGCAGCAGCACCCGCGAGCTGTCCTCGGGGTGTTCGAAGCGCAGGAAGTGGTGGGTGCCGTCGCTCGACAGGTCGATGAGCACGCGGCCGGCATCGAGGGCCGACGTAATGACCGCGCCCAGGAAGACCTCATCCACGCAGCTCGCGAATTCGTGGGCCTCCTGGTAGTCCCAGGTGGCTTCGAGTAGATCGGTGAAGATGGCGTCGAGGCGGGTGTCCTCGGGCATCTTTGGAAAGGCTGGCGCGGCCTCTTCCTCGCTTTCTTCGTCGTAGCCGAGGGCGGTGTCGGTGGGCACCAGGGCATCGGCGTCTGGTGTGAGCTGGTTCCAGTCCCGGGGGACCTCATCGGTGGGGTCGGGCAGCCAGGTGTGCTGCTCCTCGCCGAGGTCGAGGGGCGGGTCTTCCGCGAGGGAGAGGACCTCGGCCGGCGGGGTGGGGGACGGCGGATGCCCGACGCTGGCGACGGTGTGGCCGGGGGCGTCGATGATGTCGGGGTCGAGGGTCTCGATGGGACGCGGCGGCCGGGGCCCCGGCAGCTCCACCATCACGTCGGACAGCACCGATGGGGGCGGACCGATGGGAGCGAGGTCGTCGAAGAGCTCGGGGTGGTGTCGGACCTCCTTCCACTCCGGCATGCCGGGAAACCAGAAGACGTCGTCGGGTGCCACCTCGCCGGCGTGGACGCGGCCATCGAGGGCACGGCGGGACATCGTGCCCAGCCCGCCATGGGCGCGGGTGTGGACGTGGACGACGGGGGCGTCGGGATCGGGCAGCTCGAACACGGCGGGTCCGGCGGGAGGGAAGACGAGCGCAGCGTAGCAGCAGCGCGGGTGGGGATGAGCCAGTGGCCGCGGAGGGGTAGGCTGTGCTCATGCGCGTGCTGCTGACCTGGTCCGACCGTGGTGTCGACCGCCCCCCGCCCGGCCACCACCAGACCCGTCGCGCCGACGACAAAGGCCCCATCGCGCGTCTGCTGCGGGTGCGCCACGAGGATGGCCTGCCCGACTACGACCTCGTGTTCGTGCTCACCACGCCCGCGGGTCGTCGCCGTGCCGGGCAGCTCGTGCGGTCCTTGTCGGGTGCCGGGGAGTTGGTGGAGACCGCCGTGAGCGACCCCTCCGACCACGCCGCTCTGTTCGCCGCGGCCTTGCGGGTTCGCGATGCCCTGCCGCCCGATGCCGAGGTCGACCTGCTGTTGAGCGCGGGCACCCCACAGGCCCAGACGGTGTGGGTGGTGATGGCCCAGGCTGGCCTGTTCTCGCGCAGCTCGGCCGCCAGGGTGCGCATGCTCCAGGTGATTCCACCCGCCTTCGTGCCCCATCCGCATCCCCATCCCATCCGCGAGGTGCGCCTCGACATCTCGGGCTTTCCGGAGATCAGAGCCCTGCGAGACGAGGTGGCCGCCCTGCGCGCGGAGCTGCACGGAGAGCTGCCCGACATGGTCGGAGACAGCCTGCCCATGCGCACCCTGGCGCGCCGTCTGGGTCGCGTCGCACCCTCGAAGCTGCCGGTGTTGGTGCTGGGCGAGACCGGCACGGGCAAGGAGCTGGTGGCCCGGGCGCTCCACCTGCGTTCTCGTCGCGCGGAAGGTCCCTTCGTCGCGGAGAGCTGCGGTGCTCTGGCCGAGTCGGTGCTGGAGAGTGAGCTGTTCGGCCACGAAGCCGGGGCCTTCACCGGCGCGGTGGCGCGCCACCGGGGGCTGTTCGCGCGCGCCCACGGCGGCACCCTGTTTCTCGACGAGGTGGGGGAGCTGAGTCCCCGGGTGCAGGTGCGCCTGCTTCGGGTGCTCCAGGAAGGGCGCGTGCGTCCGGTCGGGGGGGAGCAGGAGCGGGCGGTGGACGTGCGGGTCGTGGCGGCCACCCACCGCGACCTGCAGGCGATGGTGCGCGAGGGCACCTTTCGCGAAGACCTCTGGTATCGCCTCCGGGGTGCCACCTTGCGGGTGCCCGCCCTCCGAGAGCGACTGGATGATCTGCCTGCCTTGGTGGCCCGCTTTCTCGCCGACGCCGGTCGCCCTGCGCTCGAGGTCGACCCCGCTGTGTGGAAGGTCCTCGCGGGTCATCCCTGGCCCGGCAACGTGCGGGAGCTGAGGGCCGAAGTGGTCCGGTGGACGGTGTTCTGCGACCGCCGCGTCACCCTTGCCGACCTGTCTGCCGAGCTGGTGGGTGCCCGTCCCCAGGCTTCGGCCGCCGAGGGTCCCTTCGAGCCGCTCGCCCTGCGGGTCGCCCGCACAGAAGCCGCCGCCATCGCGGAGGCTCTCGACGCGGCTGGCAGCATTCGGGGCGCCGCCCGTCTGTTGGGCATCGACCGCAACACGCTCAAGCGCAAGATGCAGCGGGAGGGTTGAGGACTCTGCGGCCTACCCCGCTGGCACCAGGTCCAGCACCCACACCTCCGGTGGGCAGAAGAAGCGCAGCCGTGGTGCCGTCGACCGCTCCAGGCCTACTCCGGCCGACACCACGAGCTGTGCCCCACCCGGCAGCCGAGTCCGTCCCCGGGCCTGGTCTCGTGGCACCTGGGAGAAGGTCACCGGGGGACCGAAGCCCGGCAGGCGCACCTGACCTCCATGGGTGTGTCCGGCCAGCATCAACACCTCGGCTCCGGCGTGCTGCAGCCCCAGTGAGAAGTCGGGGCGATGCCCCAAGATGACCGTGGGACGGCCGTCTCCGGCGTCGAGTATCGACGGGTCCAGCGGCGCTCGGGAGGTCTCCAGGTCGAGCATCACCAGCCGAAGCTCCCCGGCACCCACCACCAGCACGGGCTGCTTCGAGCTCACCGTGTGGGTCCCTTGGAGGGCGTCGGGCCATCCCTCGCGGTCGACGTCTCCCTGCACTGCGAAGGCGCCCAGCCTGGGGTTCAGCCCGCTGGTGCGCAGGGCTTCGGACAGGCGCGACCGTTGCTCGGCGATGTCGGCGGGGTCCTCGGCCTGGATGTAGTCGCCGGCGAACAACAGCAGGTCGGGCTCGGCGTCGGCGGCGATGTGCAGAGCCCGGTCCTCGTGCGCCCCCACGGCATGGGTCTGGATGTCGGCGAGGAGCACCACCCGCAGGGGGTCCTGCAGACCTGCGACCGCGATGGTCTCTCGACGCTCCTGAAGGGCGAAGGGCTCGATGAAGACGGCGTCCACGCCGATGCCGCCGAGCAGCAGCGCGCCGAGTCCGCAGGCCAGGCGCAGTCCTCCCCTTGCCGCCATCCCCCCCAGCAGCAGCAGCGCCGGCACGTAGAGGAAGAGCACCCAGGCCAGCGCCTGGAGCATCCCGAAGAAGACCGGCCCCACGTCGAGGGTGACCACCGCCACGCCCACGATGAGCACACCGACCGCCACCACACCCGCGGCCACCTCGGCGAGGCGTCGGCCCACCGGTCCTTGCCAGATGCGCATCCCGGCCACCAGGGCGACCGGCAGCAGCAGCAGGTGAATGGCGAGCATGGTCGGCAACAGGCTCCTTCGGCTTCCGGATTCGACAGGACTGCGCGGGGAGCCCTATTGTGCCGACATGTCTGCAGCGACGCCCCCCGGCCCTTCTCCACCGTCCTCCGACTGGCGTGCCCGGCGCCTCGCCCTGCACAAGCGGGTCGCCGAGGTGGAGGGTGTGCGCAGCCTGTCGCAGTTGGCGGGCTTCAAGGCGGCCCAGCAGACCTGGAGCGAGCCCGAGATGGCCGCCGTGTGGGCCCAGGCCGCGGCCGAGTCCAGCGCGCGCACGGTCAACAGCCTCTACGTGCATGTGCCCTTCTGCAAGTCCATCTGCGACTTCTGCAACTACGAGCGGCTGCGGCCGTCCAGTCCTGGCGCCCTCACCGCCTGGCGAGACCGGGTGCTCGCGTCCATCGACACCTTCGCGCCCGCCGTCGACCGGCTCGAGTTTCACGCCCTGTACGTTGGCGGCGGCACCCCCTCGGTGCTTCCCGCCCGCATCCTGCGCGAGGTCTTCACCGCCATCGACAGTCGGCTGCGCTGGCGTCCCTACTCCAACCGCAGCATCGAGCTCGACCCGGCCGTCGTCAACGCAGACAAGGTGCAGGCCATGCTCGACCACGGCTTCCACCGCTTCTCCTTTGGCGTGCAGACCACCGACAAGGCGGTCAACCAGGCCCACAACCGGGGTCCACAGGGGCCTGCGATGGTGCGCCGCTGCCTCGACCTGCTGCCCGCCGGGCCCGGGAGCAGCGTCACGGCCGACGTGCTGCTCGGACTGCAGGGAGTGTCCCCCGAAGACACCCTGCGCGATCTCGAGCTGCTGATGGCCCACCCGCGTCGGCCTGCCGTCGACCTGTTCCACCTCACGCCCACCACCCACTACGTCGACGAGCACTTCGCTGGAGACGCCGAGGCGGCCGCGGCTGCGGTGGACCGGTACGGCGCCGACTTCGATGCGGCCCTTGCCGAGCTGTGTGCCCGGCAGCTCTACACCGTCCGGCGGGGCGGCTCCCACCACTGCCGGTCGCTGCATCCCGGCGGCCTCAAGGAACACCTGCGCCGCTGGCTCGGGGACGGCCTGCGGGGGACCTGGCGCCGCCCGAGTCGGCCGCCAGACGAGATGGTTCGCCACGCCGCGAAGGCTCTGAAGGCGTTGCCGGCCATCGCTCGACGCCAGCCCGTCTACTCCCAGATCGTCACCGAGGTGCGCGAGCCCTTCAACCTCATGGGCCTCGGTCCCTCCGCACGAACCCAGGTGTTCGGCCAGGCCGCCGTGCAGACCCGTCCCCATGCCGGCGAGGAGGGTCCCACCACCTATGTGGGCTCGCCGGTCGACCACACCGATGAGCTGGTCAACTTCGTGCTGTTCGAGGTGCGCGACCGGGGGCGGGTGCTCGACGAGGACCTCCTGCGGGTCTGTGGCACCACCCTGGCGGAGTCCCGGCCGGATGCGGTGGCGGAGTGGCAGCGCATGGGTCTCGTGCAGCGCATCGAGGGCGGCTGGCAGTTCCAGAGGGAGAGGCGCGCCATCGCCGAAGACATGCTGTGGGTGGTGCCAGAGAGCCACCTGGAGGCTCTGGTCGCCCGCAAGACCCGACGCGACCACGCGGGCTGAGGTCTCGGAGGCGGCGCAGTCCGGGGCAGGTCGACACCCTGGACCTGCTACGCTTCGCGCGCTGTCGTCCCCCGCTCTCCGGTCGCCATGTCCAGCCGCCGTTCCTCCTGGCTCCAACGCATCCTGCGCCGACTGCTCGTGAAGGGCCGCGGCGAGGTGCGGGCCATGGAGGACGCCATGCACCTCGAGGGGGTGCTGCGCTTCGCCGGCCTCTTCGTCATCACCATCCTGCTGCCCACGGCACTGCTCACCTACTTCGGGGTCACCTCCATCGCGACGGAGGAGTCCAGCGTGCGGGCCGAGCTGCAGCGCACGGCCACCGTCACCGCAGACACCTTCTGGAGCGGCATCGATCGCAAGTTCTCCGGCGTCGAGGACCGCATCCAGAGCCGGCTGATGTCGGGTCGCAGTCCCCTGGAGTCCCCCGCCGAGCTGCACCCCCACATCGTCGCCGCCCTGCGGTTCGACGAGACCGGCGTGCTGCAGGCCCCCTTCATCCTCGACGAAGGCCGCACGACGCCGCCCACCATCGCTGCCTTCCACCCGGCGGTGGTGCTCGCGGAAAAGGCGGAGAGACAGGGCCTGCGCGCCGACGAGGTGGCGCTGCTCTACGCGAGGGCGGCACGCGAGGTCCCCTGGCCAGCCACCCGCAATCGCATGCGCTTCGACCAGGGCCGGATGCACGCCAAGGCCGGCGACAACGACCTCGCTGAGGCCATCTTCGAAAAACTCACCCACGACTCCCCCACCCTGCGGGACCCCTGGGGCTTCCGCATCGGCGACCTCGCCCGCCTCGCCAGCGGGCAGCTCCAGCTCGCCTCCCCCAAGGTCGAGACTCGCGCGAGCGGGGAGCAGGCCCTGCGCCAGCTCGTCGACGACCTCATGGGCAGCCGGTGGGTCGTGGGACAGGGCGCGGAAGCTGCTGTCGTGCGCCAGGCCTTGTCGGTGCTGGAGCCCTCCAACGTGCCGGGCGACTGGATCGCAGCGCAGCGCAGCCGGTCCTCGGAGCGGGGCGCGGCGCTGTACTGGACCGAGCGGCTGCTCCCCGAGGTCACCCCCTTCGTGGCGGACGCCGGCCGACAACGTGGTGCAGATGGAGCCCTTCGCTGGGTCGCCGGCGACGAGGCCATCTGGGTCACCACCTGGTGGGGCGGCGGCCTGTATGCCTTCGCGCTGCACCAGGAGTCCGTGCTGGCCGAGCTCAAGGCCGATGCCCGAGCCAGTGCCCTCGCCGATGCCGCTGTGAGCGCGCACCTCATCGCGCCCGACGAGCCCTTCGGCGACCAGATCCTCGTGAGCAAGCCCCTCGCTCCCTGGCTCACCGGCTGGTCCATCGTGGTGGAAGCCCGCGATCCCGAGGCACTGGCGGCCAACCGGGCGGGCAAGCGCCGGCGCCGCATCGCCATCATCCTGCTGGCCGTGGGCATGATCGCCGTGGGCACCTTCACCACCGGCCGCTTGATGAAGAACGAGCTCGACGTCGCCCGCATGCAGGCCGACTTCGCCGCCAGCGTGTCCCATGAGCTGCGGTCGCCCATCACTCACATCCGGGTGCACGCTGAGTCCTTGATGTTCGAGCTGATGGACACCGAGGAGGAGAAGCAGGAGGCCTACGTCCACATCGTGCGGGAGAGCGAACGCCTGAGCCGCCTCGTCGACAATGTGCTCGACTTCGCGGCCATCGAGCGCGGCGCCAAGCAGTATGTGATGCGTCCCAGCGACCTCACGGACACGGTGCTGCGCGCCATCACCAGCATCAGCTCGGCCCAGGAGGTACGCGACAAGGAACTCGACGTCGACCTGCCGCACGACCTGCCCCAGGTCCACCTCGATGCCGACGCCATCGCTCAGTGTGTCATCAACCTCGTGAGCAATGCCGCCAAGTACAGCGACCCGGGCGGCTGGATCGGTGTGCGTGGCCGGGTGGTCGAGCGGGGGGTGGAGATCACCATCTCCGACCGAGGCATCGGCATCGCGCCCCACGACCTCCGGCAGATCTTCGAGCCCTTCTTTCGCAGCCGCGATGCCCTCGCCCGCCGCCGCAAGGGCACCGGAATCGGCCTGGCCATCACCCGCTACATCATGCGGGCACACGGCGGAGATGTGCAGGTGCAGTCCCGTCCCGGCAAAGGCAGCACCTTCACCCTCCGGTTTCCGCTGCGGCCACCCGATGAGGAGCGGTCGCGGCGCTGAGCCGTGGTTCGCCCCCAACCTGTCAGATTCCTGTGATCGCTCCGCACGGCCACAGGCATGTCGTACTCTCCACACCGCCGTCCGCTGGAGACCCGTATGGCCCGCATTCTCTTTGTCGAAGACGAACAGCCCGTGCTCAAGCGCTTGTTGAAGTACTTCGAGCGCGAGGGCTTCGAGGTCCGGGGCGCTCGCACCGGTGCCGAGGCCCTGGAGCTGGCCAGCGTGTTTCACCCCGACGTCGCCGTGCTCGACGTCATGCTCCATGAGGGGCCCGGTGGGATGGAGGCCATGGACGGCTACGAGATCTGCCGTGGCCTTCGTGAGAATGGCTACGAGCAGCCCGTCCTGTTCCTCACCGCCCGCTCCGGAGAGGCCGACAAGCTGCTCGGGTTCGAGCTGGGCGCCGACGACTACGTCACCAAGCCCTACAGCCTCCCCGAGCTCAAGGCGCGGGTGCAGGCCTGCTTGCGCCGGGCCGGTGGTGCCCGCCGGATGTACTCCTTCGGCGAGGTCCAGATCGACCTCGACCAGTACACCATCACCCACCCCGACCGCGTCGAACGCCTGTCCAACCGGGAGCGCGACCTGCTGGAGTTCTTCCTGAAGAACCGCGGCCGCATCCTGTCCCGCGACGAGCTGCTCAAGCGGGTGTGGGACTACAAGGCCGGCATCGCCACCCGCACCGTCGACACCCATGTGCTCACCGTGCGCAAGAAGCTCGGTGACAACGCACAGAGCCCGCGCTTCATCGAGACGCTGCACGGCGTCGGCTACCAGTTCATCGCACAGCCCGAGGGCTGAGAAGCGGTGCGCCTGCGACTCGCCACGGCGGTCCTGCTGGGGATGGCGGGCTGGACCACGGCCCTGGCGTCGGGTCCAGAAGACTGGGCGGCCCTGCACAGCGGCCGGCTCATCAGCTCCCTCGATCGAGACCCCGCTGCGGCGGTCTCCGTCTACGAAGCTGTCATCGACCACCTTCCCGACGACGACCCCCTTCGCAGCGACTACCTGTACTGGCTCGGGCGCGCGTGGTTCGAGACCGGCGACGCTGCCCGCTCGCTCGAGACCCTCCAAGAGGTCGACGGCCGCAGCAAGGTGGGCACCGTGTCCCGCAACTTCCGCGGTCGCTTGGAGCTCACCCGCCATCCGGTGGCCTCGCTGCCCACCACCATCGACGCCAAGACCTCGCCCCTGCCGCTCATCCCGGGCTGGGGCGCCCACTCCGCCCCCCTCGATGTCATCCACCAGGGCATGCCCCACCTGTCGTGGCCGATTGCTGTAGATGCCGTGAGAGCGGGTTTTCTCGCGGTTGGTCTGGCACCGGATGCGGGCCGGCTGGAGGGCGTGCGGGTGGAGGCCCGCAGCACCGAGGTGGTGCTGGCTGTGCGCATCGTGGCCGAGACCTGGGATGGCGGAACCTGGGTGGGAGCTCCGCAGGTGCTCCGGCCGGGCCTGTGGACCGAGGTGACCGCCACTCCCGACAGCCTGCGTCCCCAGCGCCCCACAGACGCCCGCCTCGACCCCGATGAGGTGGGCATGGTCGCCATCGAGCTGGTGCCCGTCGACCCGGGTGCGGTGTCCTCCGGCGCGCGGCTGCAGATCAAGAGTGTGTCGCTCACGGGGGCCTGAACACGGTCTTTCTGGGAGCCTCCTCGCTGCGCTCGGACCGGGTGCTTCCGGGGGCTCGCGGCTGAACCGCGGTGCGTCTGCGCTTCGCTCCGCCGTCCCGCTGCCGCTCGGCCCTGGCTGCGCCAGGTCTCGCCTTCGGCGCCCCCCTCCGCCCCCTGGCTCGGCGTCCTGCCTTCCTCCCCCTGCGTTAGCTTGGGTGGCCGGGAGCGCCCATGTCCCAGCTCGTCCCCCACTCGCTCGACTGCGTCACCTGCTGCACCCCCTTCGCGGTGTCCCTCGGCCGGAGCCTCAACGTCGAACGGGCGCCCCACGCCCGGGTGGCGGCGCTTGCGGGTCGCCTGCACCACTTCGACTGTCCACGGTGCGGCGCAGGGGTCCGGGTGGAGGCCACCTTCGGCTACATGGACGTCCCCCGGCGGCACTGGCTGGCCGTCCACCCGCCCGGAGACCTCGATGCCTGGCCGTCCCTCGAGACCGTCAGCCACACCGCCTTCTGGGAGATCTCCGACAAGTCGCCCATGCTGTGGAACTTCCAGGCCATGGCCATGACCGTGCGCTGTGTGTTCGGTCTGGAAGGTCTCCGCGAGAAGCTGCAGATCTGGGACAATGGCCTCGACGACGCCATCCTCGAGGTGTGGAAGCTGGAGCTCGCGGCCCGCGACCCCACCTTGTCCAACCTGCGGTTCGCCTCCCGTGCGGGGGAGTCCCTGCTCCTGTCGAGCGACACCGTCACCGTCGAGGTGCCGATGGCCCGCTACACGGTGCTCAAGGCGATGCGACCGGCTCTTGTGGGGCGCTACCCCAGCCTGTTCGAGGGGCCCTTCGTCGACCATCGCCGGCTTCGCTGAGCGGTCAGAGCTTCTGCACCTGGGTCAGCCATGTGCGCGCGGCTGTGGGATAGCCCGCCACTGCCTGCTCCTGGTCGTCGGCCGTCATGGCCACCCTGTACAGCTCGGCGCAGTATTCGCGGTCCGACAGCGCCGCCTTGCCGTTGTTCCACGCTTTGAGGTGGGTGAACATCGTGGGTCCCCAGACCTGGGCCTCCTTGGCGCGGGCGAAGAGGCTCAGGCCGGCACCGCCGTGCTCGGTCTTGTCGACGGAGGTGGGGTCCTGGCTGGTGGTGAGCAGGCTGAACAGGCTGCTCTGGGCGAAGGAGTCCGCGTCGGGCGTCCCCGCGCCATGCACCGCTTTGTGGGCTTCGGCAAGCAGCGCCCCCTTCCAGGCATCGGCGCCGGCCTGTCCCCACTCCTCCTTGAGCAGCCACAGCTCCACCACCTTGGCCGCCACCTCGGCGTCCGCCTCCCAGCCCACACCTGCCGCGGTCAAGAAGGCCTTGGCTTCAGATGGTCCGAAGGCTTGGAAACCCAATGCCCCGCACAAGGCGGCATGGGCGGACGGCATCGCGTTGTCCATGGTGTGGCCGATTTCGTGTGCCACGCCCTCTGACAGCACCTTCTGAGTCTCCACGAGGGTGTCTTGGGAGTACACCCCTTCCCCGGTGCGTTCGTTTGCGATCTCCGCGGCCTGGTCCCAGGAGACCACGTTCACAAAGCCGCTCGACACGCTGCTCGACGCGCCTGGTCGTACGCCCTTGAAGGTGCCCGCGCCCATTGCCGCCTCCCAATGGGTCCGGGGCAGCGACAGCACACCATCCAACACCTCGGGCAGCACATCGGCGCTCACGACGTCGTCGGCGTGGGCCACGGCGTCCTCGTGCTTTTCGACGGGCACTCCGCCGCGCTCCATCAGTGGCACGCCCAGCCACTCGCACAGCAGCACGCCGTCGGTCTGACCCAGTGTTCGGGCGAACTCGACGAGGCTGGCCCGCAGGTCGTCGCGGGCCGAGAAGTCCACGGCGTCGAGGAGCGTCCGAAATTCCCCTTCGAGCGTGGGGTCTTCCTTGAGTGCGACCATCACGAGCTGTCCGCCGCCCGCCGCGGAGCCCAGGGCCATGGCGATGTGCTTGCGAGTCCGCACGTTCTCGATGAACTGCTCCACCCAGAAGCTCTGCATGCCCTCGAGGAGGTCTCGCTGTGCCATCGAGCTGGCCTGTCCGCCAGCGCCCGACTTCGAGCTTGTGTGGGATCTTGGACGGAACTGCCGGCTCGACATGCGCGCTCCCAGTCGACCCTGCACGCGGGGGCCGACGGGCAAGGTAGGGCGCTCCTACGCCACTGTGACCCGTCACAGATCCGTTGGGGGGTCAGGATCTCCGATATCCTGTTTTCTGTGGCTCTCCGGCCATCATGGAGTCGACCATGCCCGACCGACCGCCCTTCTTGTGCTTCGACCACGGCCCCCTCGAGGTCGAAGGTGTCGGCAAGTGCGAGGAGGTCTTCATCTGGTTCGCGCGGCCCCCCAGGCTGAGCGAGCGCAAGCACATCGTGGCGACCTGTCCCGAGCCACTGCGCTCCTTCCAGTGGGGGGACCGCTTCGCCTACTTCGGCAGTCCCGGCGATGTCTACGATGGGCTGGTCGCCGAGACCTACGGCTCGGAGGCCTTCCGGGCTGCCGTGGAGGCCAACATCCAGGCCATCGACCAGGGGCGCTTCGAGGACATCGACCCCGCCGCCACCGACATCTGGACCGAGCTGCACCACGCTCTGCCCCGGTTCGAGATGGCGGTGGAGGCCTGGGCTCGGGCGGTCCACGAGCGGGTGCCCATCGTATTCATGAAGGGGCCCCCGTCCCGCGAGCCCGATGCATGGGGCGTCCACAGCGAGGCGGAGGCGGTGCAGGCGCTGCGGGTCATGCGCGACTACGAGGCCGCCAACCCCTGGGTGCGCAATGCCTCCACAGCGGGAGATGACCCGGTCAAGCCGGCCGCCGGACGGGGACGCGGGCCAGCGCCGAAGGTGCACCGGCATCAGGTGATGGCGTTGCCCCGGTCGACGGTGGCGGAGTTCTACAGTTGGATCAAGCAGGACATCCTGCGCCGGGTCCCGGTCGACGACCGGCCGGATGCCGACAGCTCGTGCGGCACCGCGTGATTGGCGATGTGGACCGCGCGCTGAGGCTCGCCAAGAATTTCAAGGGTCGGTGGGCGAGTCGTCTCGGGGGCCGGCATCGCCCCCCCGTTCCGCAGACCCGCCTGCCGAACGGCCCATGACTCCGGTATCCTTGCGGGGCGGCCCCCTCTGCTTCCGGTGTCTTCATGCGTCCCCAAGCCCTGCTCCTCCTCTCGGCGATGGCCCTGGCCTGTCGCTCCGAGAAGGTCGACTCCGATGGCCTGTCCTCCGAGCTGCCCGACACCCCCGAAGATGCCGATGGCGACGGCTTCATCGGAGACGAGGACTGCAGCGACGACGATGCGAGTGTCCACCCCGATGCGCCCGAGCTTTGCGACGGCATCGACAACAACTGCGACGGCGTGGTCGACGATGACGCCATCGACACCACCGCCTGGTTCGCAGATACCGACGGCGACGGGCACGGCGACCCCACCACCTCCGTGCAGGCCTGCGAGGCGCCGCTCGACCACGTCTCCAGCGCCGACGACTGTGACGACAGCCGCGCCGATGTGCACCCCGATGCCGTGGAGGTGTGCAACGAGGTCGACGATGACTGCGACGGCGACGTCGATGAGGAGCTGGAGAGCGAGTGGTTCTCCGATGCCGACGACGATGGCTTCGGAGACGCCGGGACCGGCACCTGGGCCTGCGAGGCCGAGCCCGGGCAGGTCGCAGACAGCACCGACTGCGACGACGCCGACCCGGCGGTGTTTCCCGGCGCCGAGGAGGTGTGCAACGAGGTCGATGACAACTGTGATGGTCTCGTCGATGAAGGTGTGACCACCACCTTCTACGTCGACCTCGACGGCGACGACTTCGGTGGCTTCGGGGGGACCACCGAGGCGTGCGCCGAGCCCGAGGGCTACGCGTCGGTGCCTGGCGACTGCGACGATGCCGATGAGGAGGTGCATCCCGACGCCATCGAGGTGTGTGACCTCATCGACAACGACTGCGACGGCGACACCGACGAGTCCGACGCCGCCGACGCCGCCACCTGGTACGCCGACCTCGACGGCGATGGCTACGGCGACCTCGGCTCCCCCACGCTCGCCTGCAGCCAGCCCTCCGACCACGTCGTCGACACCAGCGACTGCGACGACACCGACGGCACCGTGAACCCCTCGGCCACCGAGCTGTGCGACAGCGTGGACAACGACTGCGACGGCGACACCGACGAGGCCGACGCCGCGGATGCCGCCACCTGGTACGCCGACCTCGATGGCGATGGCTACGGTGACGCCTCCAGCAGCATCGTCGACTGCACCGCGCCCACCGACCACGTCGCCGACGACACCGACTGCGACGACGCCGAGGCCACCACCAACCCGGGGGTGTCCGAGACCTGCGACAGCGTGGACAACGACTGCGACGGCACCATCGACGAAGACGACGCCTCCGACGCCCTCACCTGGTACAGCGACTCCGACGGCGATGGCTACGGCGATGCCGCCAGCAGCACCCTGGCCTGCGATGCGCCAAGCGGCCACGTCTCCGACGACGCCGACTGCGACGACGGGGATGGCGCCGTCAACCCTGCGGCCACCGAGCTGTGCGACAGCGTGGACAACGACTGTGACGGCACCATCGACGAGTCCGACGCCGCCGATGCCGACACCTGGTACGCCGACAGCGATGCCGATGGCTACGGCGATGCCACCTCCACCACGCTCAGCTGCGACGAGCCCACCGGCTACGTCGATGACGACACCGACTGCGACGACGCCTCCGCCGACGTCAACCCCGGCGCCGACGAGATCTGCAGCGGCATCGACGAGGACTGCGATGGGGTCACCGACGACCTCGGTCCCACCGAGCTCTTCGCCGGCTCGCTCACCGCAGGCGAGTCGAAGACCTTCCAGTACAGCCCCGTGACAACAGGCGGTGGCTACCTCTACGCCAACTGGACCCGGGATGTGCGGGCGGACAGCTTCGAGGTGGCCATCGGGTCGACCCCGGGCGACGACGACATCGAGACCTGGACCGATGTGGGCGCGGTCTCCAGCACCACCTTGACGGGCCTGACCCTCGACGGCGCCTGGGATGGTGCCGAATACTACCTGTCGATCCGGCCCACCAACGGCACCACCGCCTGCGCCACGAGCGCGACTGCATCGATGGTTCAGGTTGCCGAGGCCGCCGTGTGGACGGGCGATGTGGCCGACCTGCGCACCCCCGATGCGCTCGGTGGCTACACCGCGGACTGGCCAGAGACGGGGGTGGATGCGGTCTACGGTGAGCACTGGTTCGAGGAGGTCGACCTCGGCAGCAGCACCACGGTGTACGTGCAGGGATGGGGTGCCGAAGATGCCGTGTCAGCGGGCATTTCCGCCACAGACCTCGCCGTGACCGACCCCCTCGACGGCTGGGTGGCCTTCTACGCCAACGACATCACCATCGAGGGGGCTCTGACGGCCACCGGGCGCGGCTACGGCGGCGGTGGGGGCGGTGGAGCCGGGGTGCGCGGGGGCTACCAGGGCGACGGCGGCTCGCTGGGTCTCGGCGGCGATGGCGGGCCGGCCTCCACCAGCTACGCGGGCGCAGGAGGCGGCGGCTCTCCGGGCGGTGCGGGTGGCGTGGGGGCCACGACCGGCGGCGCTGGCAACATGTACGGCGGTGGCGGCGGTTCCACCGGGTGCTCGGGTTCCCACGGCCGGGCGGGGGGCGATGGCAGCGTGGGCACCGTCGGTGGCACGGGCGGCACGGCTTCGTCGGGATCACCGGGAACGGCCGGTGTGGGCGAGTTCTCGGTGGGCGGCGGGCGCGGTGTGAGCGGCTGCGACAACTGGTCCGGCGGCGGTGGCGGCGCGTATGGTGCTGGCGGCGGCGGCGGCTCCCAGTGGGCCGGCAGCACGTCTGAGGCCTCGGGTGGCGGGGCCGGTGGGGCCGGTGGCTCCGGCGGCGGACGCACGGTGAATGGCGCCACGGCGGCGGGTCCCTACGGTGGGGCTGGCGGCACCAACAGTGGGGTCAGCACGGGGTCTGCGGGCACCGACGGGGGCTATCTGGCCGGCGCATCGAACGGCGACGCCTCCACCGACCGCTCCTGGGCGCTCGGCAGCGGCGGTGGCGGCGGCAGCGGTGGCTACCAGGAGACCGGTGGTGGTGGGGGCGGTGCAGGGGGTGGAGCCATCCTCCTCTATGCCGTCGACACGCTCACTCTGGAGTCCACCGCCTACCTGCTCGCCAACGGGGCGGGCGGCGGCGGTGGCGCCCGTGACAACGGCGGCAACTCCACCAGTGCGGTGGGTGGGGTGGGGGCCGGTGGCACGCTCATCCTCGAGGCCCAGGAGCTCGAGATCAACGTGGCAGCGCCCTACATCAGCGCGGTGGGAGGAGACGGCGCCACCAGCAACGGTGGCACCATCAAGCTGTTCTACGACTCCTTGTCGGGCACCACGCCCGGCAGCGGTGCGGCGGGGCGGGTCTACGACGCAGGAGCCGGGAGCTGGGTGGCGCCCTGAGGTGCCGCGCGTCCCCACCCCCGGGCTACCTGCGGTCCATGTCCTGGTCCCCTGCTGCTCTGCTTCGTCCTCCTGGCTTCCCACCTGTTCGCGATGCCGGCGCGTGGCGGACGACCCTCGATCGCCTCGAGTCGTCCGGTTCCTTCGCGCTCGCCGTGAATGGCGGCCGTCGCTCCGGCACCGTCGGCTGGGCCTTCAGCTTCGGCTACCAGGCCGCGTTGAGGGCTCTGCTGCCTGACCATGCTGCCGGACGCGTGGCGGCGCTGTGTGCCACCGAGGCGGGCGGCAACCACCCGCGCGCCATCGAGACCCGGCTCCAAGATGGTCTGCTCACCGGCGAAAAGAGCTTTGTCTCCCTCGGTCCGCTCGCGGAGCTGCTGGTGGTGGTGGCCCGCACTGGAACCGACGACCACGGCCGCCCGCGCCTGGTCGGCTGTACAGTCGATGCTCGCCATGCGGGCGTGCAGGTGCGCCAGATGCCGCCGTTGCCCGTCGTGCCCGAGGTCCCGCACGGCAGCCTCCACCTCTCGGATGCCGTCCCCATCACCGTTCTCGATGGCGACGGCTACACCGGCCTGCTCAAGCCCTTCCGCACGGTCGAAGACATCCACGTTCACGCCGCTCTGGCCTCCTGGATGCTCGGGGTGGCCCGCGACGCAGGCTGGCCGGACGACTTTGTCGAAGCCCTGCTCGTCGGAATCTCTGGCTTGTCCCATGCGGCGACCCTGTCCCCGTCCGACCCCGGCACCCACCGCCTGCTCGGAGGCGCGCTCACCGCCTTCCATGCGCTCGTGGCCCGGGCCGAGCCCTTGTGGTCATCGGCGTCTCCGGAGGTGGCCGAGATGTGGGCCCGCGACCGGGCGTTGATGCGCATTGCCAGTGGTGCCCGCAAGGCGCGGTTGGGCAAGGCGAGGCGGGCGCTTGGGGAAGGGGCGTCGCCCTCTGCGCCCTGAACGCCCCCTCCTTCGTCCAGACAGCCTGCCCCGCTTCCGCGCCGAGGTGGACATCTTCGACGTCGACTGCGACCGTGGCGGCACCTGAGTCCCGGTCCGGGCGCCGCACCGCCCCACGGGACCCTCAAGCGGAGGCCAGATGGCCGGTGATGACCGCAAGCCTGTCGGGCGCCGCCAGCGCTTCTTCAAGCTCACCAAGATGTCGGCTTCGGTGGCCAGCAACTACGCCCGGGGTCAGCTCCGCGGCGTGTTTCAGGACGCCGAGACGCGGGCCCGCGAAAAGGCTCGCACCGACGCCCGCTCCGGCGAGCTCATCGCCCAGACCCTCGGGGAGCTCAAGGGCGCGGCCATGAAGGTGGGTCAGATCGCCTCGGTTGCGCGCGACCTGCTGCCACCCGACCTGATGGATGCGCTCACGCCGCTTCAGCGCGACGCCCCGCCCATGGACTACGACGTCATCTCCGGGCAGATCGAGCGCGAGCTGGGCAGTCCGCCGGAGCTGTTGTTCCAGCGCTTCGACCCGGAGCCCTTCGCTGCAGCCTCGATTGGACAGGTCCACCGCGCGCGCACCGACGATGGCCGCGAGGTGGTCGTCAAGGTGCAATACCCGGGCGTCGCCGACAGCGTGGACTCCGATCTGGCCCACCTCAAGCTCGCCCTGCGGGCCAGCGGACTCGTCACCACCCGCAAGGCCGCGCTCGACGCCTTCTTTGCCGAGCTGCGCGACCGGATGCGCGAGGAGACCGACTACACCCACGAAGCCCAGAACGTGCGGTGGTTCCGACAACTTCACCAAGACGACGCCCACATCATCATTCCCGAGGTCGTGGGGGAGCGCAGCTCGGGGCGCATCCTCACGCTCACCTACGAGGCGGGCGACCGCATCCAGGACATGGACGCCGCCGGCTACGACCAGGCCACGCGCAATCTGCTGGGCCAACGCCTCGCCCACATGATGTATCGGCAGATCTTCGAGCTGCATGCGGTCCACGCCGACCCCAACCCCGCGAACTTCGCCTTCCGCCAGGACGGCACGGTGGTGATGTACGACTTCGGCTGCGTGAAGGCCTTTCCCGCCGACCACGCGGTGGCCTACCGCGACACCATGCGGGCCTTTCGCGACAACGACCTCGCCGCCATCCAGCGCGGCCTGGAGGCGGTCGGCCTGCAGCGTCCGGGTGCCAAGGTGCGCGACCAGGCGGCTCTGTACGCGGAGGTGCGCTCGTCCTTCGGTCCCTTGCTCTTCGACGACCAGGAGATCGACTTCGCCGCAGCCATGAACCACCAGATCTTCGCCCGGGTCATCGCCAAGGGCCTTCGGCGCCCGCGTCAGTTCCAGCCCGCGGCCTCCATCCTGTTCACCGACCGGGCCCAGACGGGCCACTACACCAACATCAAGGACATGAAGGCCCGCTTCAACATGCACCGCATCTACCGCGACTACCTGGCGCTGCCCCAGCTGGGCGACCCGGGCTTCGAGGAGCGGATGCGCCGGGTGCCGAAGCGGCCAGAGGTGTGAGCCGCCGCGTGTCGTCCGACCCCTACCGCCCGCCACTCGCTCCTCAGGAGCCCGCGCCCGTCGCGCTGAGCCCACCGCTCGGCCGGGTGGCTCTGGCCTATGGGGTGGTGGGGACGCTCACCGTGATTGTGCTGTCCTTCACGTTGTTCCCCGTCATTCTGAGCATGCCTTTCGACCCGCGGCACTCAGTCGGACCCTGGACTGCGGCTGGCGCGGCCTCCTTCATCGTTCCAACCCTTGTGCATGCTGTGTTGGGTCGGCGCTGGTGGGGGACGACCACCTGGCGTCGGCTGCTGGCGATGCTGTCGGTGGTGTGTGCGGTGGAAGCGTGCTTTGTCGGTGACGTGCTCGTCATCACCTTGCTGGAGGACCGCAGCCTGGATGAGCCGGGCCTCGGACGGCTGCTGCTGTTCGAGATGGTGTTGGGAGTGGGGATTGCACCGGTCGGGTTGATTCCGGGTTGGATTGTGGAGCGGTCGATGCGTCTGTGAACGGTCGGCTGGGGACGTCCTCGGTGGCACTCGGCGCGCAGGCGCCCATCAGGTCCGGTCCATCACGACCACTGCCCGGTGGAGCCCGCCGTGTACCACTTCCTCGCCAAGATGCACCAGTCGCAGGCCCTGGGCTGACCCCGCGCGTTCCAGCAGAGTCCGAAGTGCGCGGGTGTCGGGCTTGTTGGGGTCTCTGGGAGACCGCACGGGAGCCAGAAAGACCAGGCGGCCCCCCGCCTTGAGCGTCTGTCGGGCGAGGGTGAGCAGAGTGCGCAGAGTGGCTCCCAGTGCGGCTGTGTCGACCTTGAAGCTGAGCTCGCCCCCCCAGCCCTGCTGCCCACGCTGGAACTCCCGGCGCCCATAGGGTGGGTCGCAGACCAGGGCGTCGAAGCGCTCTGAGTCGTTGGCTTGCAGCAGGAGATCGGCGGCATTGGCTGCGCCCACATCGAGTGTGAGCAGCGCCTTGGGGGACTCGAGGCCCGCCTCCACGAAGTTGTCGCGCATGCACACGCGCTCCACGCCCCGCAGTGGACGGTCCGGGGTGCCCGGGATGCGGACGGGCCAGGGGGTGTTGGAGACCAGGCGCCAGTCAAGGTCCGACCCCACGGTGTGTGCCCCCAGGGCCGCTGCCGCCAGGAGGATTCCGCCCGAGCCGCAGTAGGGGTCGAGCACCGTCGCGCCGGAGCGCGGGGCCCGTGCCAGGGCGAGGTTGCAGAGCAGCAAGGCGCGGTCGGCCGGCAAGGTCGAGGTACTCAGGAATGCGCGCTTGCGGAGGGCGAGCTGGGTGGTGCGCTCTTGGATGGGACGGGCATGGGCAGGCAGCTCGTAGAGGAGGAGGAAGCGTGGGGGAGGGTCGGGGATGGGACGCTTGTCCTGGAGGGACTGGCCGTCTTCCACCAGCCACACCCGGTGTTGGGGGCGTGTCAGGTCGACAGGACGGCATGCCAGGGCGTCGAGCACGGTGTCGAAGGTGGTCATGCGCTCGCCGAGAGAGCCTGGGTGACGGCTCTTGCGGGCCCCGAGCACGGTCGACGACACACGCCAGCTGCCCTGGACCCGGGCCTGGATGTGCGCCGCGGACACCGCCGCCGCGGAGGAGGCACAGGCTTCGATGGTGTCGCCCTGCCCCCACACCTCGAAGATGCCCCGACAGCCCACCGATCCGGCCGCCGCGTCGGCCAGCCAGCCCCACGCCTGCTCCGGAAGCGGGGGCAGCCACTGCACAATCCGGGGCCCTACGTCGCCCCCGTTGGTCGCCAACACCCGGGGGTCCCACCGCCAGTCGAGCTCGGGTGCGCCGAGCCGCTGGGCGACCGCCTCCAGCTCCGCCAACCGGCTGTCGCCAGCGCGGGCGAAGAACAGCGCGAGCAGCGGGAGGGGGTCGGTCATCGCGGGCGACTAACGCCCACCCGTTCCCCTCCGCGGGACTCCACCCCTGCTCAACGGGCCCGTGCCCCTGCCGAGGTCCGTGCGACGGGTTCCCCGAAGAAGCGTCCCACAGGCTGTTCTGGCGTCAGCGACACCACCTGTGAGCGCAGCGTCCGCCGGCCCTCGCTGATCGTGCCCCGCACCTTCAACCGCGGGCTGTCGTCCACCCACAGGCCCGTGCGCAGAGACACCGTCCCATCCGGCGAAGACAGTGTGGCCACCGCCATCAGGATCAGGTCCTCGCCGGTGTGGTCGGGGCCGGTCTCCAGGTCGAAGAGGATGCGGTCGAAGCCGGCGGTGTTGCCAAGCGCCACGTCCGACCGCACCTGGGCCCGCAGGGCGTCTCCATGCGCTGCCAGCTCGGTGGGGGTGAGCACGCCGTCCTGGCAGGCCTCGACCTCGGTGAAGGCGGCCACGGGCACCGACATCACCACGTACACCTTGTCGCCCACCCGGTTGAGGGTGCCGTGTCCGGCGGGCATGAGGTGGGCCTGGGCCGGGGTGGCGACCGCGAGGAGTCCCACACAACCGAGCAGTCGGGTCATCATCATCGCCTCCGAGTCTGCAACTCAGTAGCTGCCGTTCACGCAACGTTGGACGAACGGGTAGGTCTCGGTCGTGTGGTAGTGGTAGACGCCCTCGGGGAATTCGGGTGTGGCGGAGAAGTGCCCGTTGCAGGCGTCGAGATCGCCGCTGCCTTCGACATACTGCCAGTCCTGCTCGAAGTGCCCCATGGGGAAGTCGTCGGTGGAGGGCCGGTCGGTGGGCACCGTGTCGAGGGTCTGCCAGCTGCTCGTGACCTTCACCACGGCCGACTCTGCATCTTCGGGGTCTGACACACCCATCACCGAGTACATGGGGAAGCCGTCGAGGGCCCAGCCCACGAGCGTCGTGCTGTGTTCGGCGTCGGGGTTGAGCTGGTCCACGAGGCCGATGGGGTCGCCGTGGTAGTGGTACTCGCCCGAAGGCTGTACGTGGGCGTCGTTTTCGTCCACGCCGAAGTCGAACTTCCATGGGCTCGTGTCGCCAGGTGTGGCCACCATGTTCCACTGGTCGCGGCCCTGGCCGTAGTCGCAGTCGCGGTCGGTGCTCGCCTGGTCGGGGCAGGTGCCAGCGGTGGCGGGGTCGAATTTGACGCTGTTGAGGGCGTAGCCGGCCACCTTCACGCTGTCTGCGACGCCCAGGTGCTCGGGGTCGAGGGGCACGGACACGTTCACGTTCTGTGGGGAGATGGCCGTGGCGAACTCACCGCCGGTGACCGGGTGGTTGGGGATGCCGTTGCCCGAGAGTGCGCGCGTGTTGCCGGAGCACGACCAGCTCGCCGAGTAGGACGCCGTCTCGTCGATGGCGGTGGAGGTGCCCGACCGGTGGTCGACGAGCGAGTAGGTGAGTCGCTGGCTGCCCGAGTCGGACCATGCGCACAGAACCCCCTTGGTGTCCGACTCTCCGTAGACGGCACCGCCGTTCGCACCGATGTCGTCGATGGAGCTGGTGCCGCCGGTCGCAAGGCCGGAGTCGGTGTCTTTGGTGTCGCAGGCGACAAGGCCGAGGAGGAGGGCGGCGGTCGGGGTGAGGCGGCTGAGCATGGCGACGGTCTCCGGTGTGTGTCTGCGCGGGGTGCAGCGCGCGGGGAGGATTCAAGGGCCGTGCCAGATCGTAGACCTCGATGAACAGGGTGTTCTGGGGACATTTGCAGGGGTGGATCTGCAGATCTCGCATCCGCGCCCGCAGGACCCGCAGCAGGTCGGCTTGCGGCGTGTGGCCAGCGGCTGAAGAAGCGCGCGCCACCGGGTCGCGCAGGTCGAACGGCACCCTGGCCCGTCGTCATCCACCGCCAGCCAGACAGCGTGCGGCTCGACCGCCGCATGCACCTCAACCCGCTTCGAGGTGGAACGACGCGATGCGGACCCGGTCCTCGGGCAGGCCGGCGGACCGGAGCCAGCCGCGGATGTCTCGCTCGTATTCGGGTGGGCCGCAGACGAAGGCCACGGCGGACGGAAAGCGGCGGACCCACGCCGTCACGTCGTCTGGGGACAGGCGGGGACCCGATGTCGTCACCCGCACGCGGAGGTCGAGGTTGGGGACGGTGCCCATGGAACCGAGCAGGACGCGTTCGGCCTCCCGTCGGATGGACCAGTCGACGACCACCCGGTGGGGCCAGCCCTCTGCGAGCAGAGTGTTCAGGATGGCCAGACCGGGCGTGATGCCGATGCCCGCAGCGAAGACCAGCACCGGTGCAGGTCCGCCGTCCCAGGTGCAGGTGCCGGACGGCGGACTGGCGAGGAGCGTGTCCCCCTCCTGGGCCTCGCGGGTGAGCCAGTCGCTGAAGGCGTCCCCGGGTTGGACCTTCACGAGGAGCTCCCAGGGCTGGCCGGGGGCGTTGCAGAGCGTGTCGGTCCGGTCGACGGTCCGCTGTGGTGTGGTGTGGCGGAGGACAACGTGCTGGCCGGGCTTTCCGACGGGGAGGGGGGTGCCGTCCGCCCGGCGGAGCACCAGCCGGTGCACGGTGTCGGTGGGGTGCTCCAGGCCCGAGAGGACCACGGAAATGAAGGTCTGGTGGTCCGCCAGCGCGTGGAGGCCGGGCAGGCAGGTGCCGCAGACCGAGCCTGCGCCGGTGCGCCGTTGAAGGGTGTCCACGTCCCCGTCTTCGAGGATGGCGAGGGCGGTGTCGCGGCGGACGCGCAGGCAGGTGCAGGCCAGCCTGGATGCGGTGTGGAGGAGCCGGCCCCGGGTGGTGAGGCGCGCCAGCTCGGCATCCGGGACGACCGACCCGTCCAACACGCGCGCCATGGCAGCGGGCACGGCTTCGTGGGAACCATGGGCGACGAGTCCGCAGGCCCGGCCAACGCTGTCGAGGTGCAGGCGGAAGCGACCGTCCGACCCCGCGACCGTCCGGACGACCGGAACGTCGAGTGTGGCCACCCGCAGGCCATCGTCGCCCACGAGCTGGCTGGCGACCACCGTGCGGCCGTCCCGGAGGTCATAGTGCTGGTCGATGCATGGAATCCCGTCGAGAACACCCACCACCTGGGTCACAAGGCCTTTCCTCGGCAGCGACCAGGCCCGCGACACCGCAGCCTGCTGGTGGGCCACGGCCTCCTGTGCGTCGGAGAGGTCGGCGAGGGTGGCGTGGGGGACCATCCAGAGCCGGGTGTGGACCTCCGCGGTGACCGTGTGGGCGTGTTGGCCGTCGTTTCCGAAGGACAGGCCCGCACCGAGGCGCCCCACCCGCACCAGGGTGTCTCCCCGCTCTTCGTGGAGGAGCACCGCGCCCGTGAGCACGCCATAGCTGTGGGTGGCGGGGGCACCGGCCCGCACGACCACCTCGCCCGGGGCCACCTCGCGCTCGGTGTGTCGGGCGGCGGCCATGAGCGTGCGGACCAGCTCGGTCCGCCGGGCCAGGCGGTTGTCGAGGTGACGGCGTCCCAGGGCCTCCAGCCGGCTGCGGAGGGCGGGGTCGGCGTCCATCAGCGCGTCGAGCACGGCACCGTCGAAGCGCAGGAGAACGGTCGGCTCGGTGGTGGTGACCGAGGCGGTGCGGGTGCGCTGGCGACCGAGCTGCAGGAGCGCCTGTTCCCCGAAGTGGTCGCCGGGTCCGATGTGGTCCAGCTCCACCTCGCTGCCGTCGGGAGCGGTCGTGTGGACGCGAACCCGGCCCGTGCGGACGACGAAGAAGGCGTCGCCGACGTCACCTTCGACGACGATGGGGGTGGCATCTCCGAGCTCGACCACCGCGGCACCATGGGCGACCGAGAGCAGAGTGTCGTCGGACAGCCCGTCGAATAGCCCCGACCGCACGAGCGACAGGAGGGTGGCGGTCACCGAGGGGCCATGCGCATGGGGACGCCCACCCGAGACCGCAGGGTGAAGCGGCCGTACCAGGGCAGGGGGCGCGGGTGGTCGGGGGTGAGCACGAAGCGCTGGAGCACCATGGCGACGGCCATCGCCACCGACTGCCGGGCGAAGCGGGTGCCGATACAGCGGCGCGGTCCCTGGCCAAACGGCAGAAAGGCACCAGCGGGTGGGGGCTGGGTGAAGCGAGCGGGGTCGAAGCGGTCGGGGTCGGTCCATGCTTCGGGATGGCGGTGCAGCCAGTAGATGCCGATGAAGGCGTAGGTCCCGGCGGGCATGGGATGACCGCCCAGGACGGTGTCCTCGGCAGCGATGCGGGCCAGCCACCAAGCCGGCGGGATGAGCCGCATGGACTCATCGATGACCCGGTCCAGCAGCGGCAGGGCGTCGAGGTCGGCGGGGGTGGGGAGCCGGTCGCCGAGCACCGAGTCGATGTCGGCCACGAGCTGGCGCAGGACCTCGGGGTGGTGGGCCAGGAGCCACAGGATGATGGCGGTGGTGTTGGGCGGGTTGTCGGTCGCTGCGAAGAGCACGAGCCTCAGGTGGTCGGCGAGGTCTTCGCGGGGGACGGCGTGGTCCTGGCGGATGCGCTCGAGGTAGGTCGGCGGGCCGGCATCCGGCGCGCGGGTGAGGTTGCGGTCGAGGACGCCGTTGAGGAGTTCCTGTGCGGCCTTGACGTCGGACGAGCGGCGGGAGCCCCCGGCCAGCGAGCGGAAGGCCCAGGTCTGCAGGACGTCGAGGGCGGCGGGCAGGCGGGCGGCTTCGTCGGGACGCAGGTGCATGCCGAACACGGGCGGGGCCGCCAGGGCGAAGACCGTTCCCAGCTGGCGGGCGAGGTCGATGGACGCGGGCGCGGTCCAGGCATCGAGCAGGGGAGCGGCACACGCCCCAAAAGCTGCCGCACCCCGGTCGGTCATCTTCGGGTGAAAGGACGGCCGGGCGAGCTGGCGGGCCGCGGTCCAGTCCGCGCCGTTCGACGTGAGCATGTTGCGGCCGAGCATGGGTGCGAGTCCCTCGCCCCGTCGCCAGGTGTCCTGATCGTCGAGCAGCTCGTGTACCAGAGCCGGATCGGTCACCACCCACACCAGCTTGTCGAGCAGCCTCACCCGCACCAGCGGTCCCTTCGCCGCCGCCTGACCCAGCAACACGAAGGGGTCCTCGCGAAACTGCGCGGCGTGGCCCACGAGCGGCAGCCCGGCCATGTCGGGCAGCGGGGAGGCCGTGTCGGAAGACCGACGCAGCCGAGCCAGCGCGCGGGAGAGCAGCATGGGCATCCGGGGGAGGAGGCCGTTGTAGCGCGGTCTCCGGGGGGATGGTGTCGGGAGGTTCCGCGACGCGGCTCGCTGCCGTGACCACCAACCTCACCATCGTGGACCCCATCTACGCCAATCTGCCCGTGGACCCGGAAGACCCCACCGACTGCACGCCAGCCGAAGAAGCCAGCGGAGCCTGACCGCCATCGTCGGCTCCGGGCCAGTGGGTCGCGTTAATGCCGCGCCCCCCTGTCCCCCATTGGTTTGGTGTCGTCATGTCCCAGGTCCCCTCCCGTTCCAACGCCCGCTCCGAGCAGCTGCTCACCGAGGCCAAGACCGTCATCCCCGGTGGCGTGAACTCGCCGGTCCGCTCCTTCGCCTCGGTCGACGGAAGCCCGCCCTTCATCGCCAGCGGGCAGGGCGCCTGGATGACCGACGCAGACGGCCACCGCTACCTCGACCTCGTGGGCTCCTGGGGACCGCTCATCCTCGGACACGCTGAAGAAGGCGTGCTCGAAGCCATCTTCGCCGCCGCGCGCAAGGGCACCAGCTTCGGCGCGCCGACGGAAGGGGAGGTCCGCTTCGCCGAGGAGCTGTGCGAGGCCCACCCCTGCCTCGACATGGTGCGCCTGTGCAGCTCGGGCACCGAGGCCACCATGCATGCGATCCGCCTCGCCCGGGGCTTCACCGGCCGGGATCGGATCATCAAGCTCGATGGCCACTACCACGGCGCCCACGACGCTGTTCTCGTCGCCGCGGGCTCGGGTGTCGCCACCTTTGCGCGGCCGGGCTCTCCGGGCATTCCCGAGGCCACCGCCGCCCTCACCCTCACCGCTCCCTGGAACGATCTCGACGCCATCCGGGCCCACCTCGATCGCCACGATGACGTGGCAGCGGTGATCTTCGAGCCTGTGCCCGGCAACATGGGCTGTCTTCCCCCTCAGCCCGGCTACCTCGACGGACTGCGCGCACTCACCAAGGAGCGCGGCGTGCTGCTCATTGTCGACGAGGTGATGACCGGCTTCCGGCTGTCGCGCGGCGGAGCTTGCGAGCGTCTGGGCATAGATGCCGATCTGGTGACACTCGGCAAGGTCGTGGGCGGTGGGCTGCCCCTCGCAGCCTTCGGTGGAAGGGGCGACATCATGGCCCGTCTCAGCCCCCAGGGGCCCGTCTACCAGGCCGGCACCTTGTCTGGAAACCCCCTCGCGGTGGCCGCAGGACGCGCCACACTCGCCCGCCTCACCCCCGAGGTCTATGCTCGACTGGAGGCTCATGGTGACGTGCTGGAGGGCATTCTGAGGCCTGTCGTCGAGGAGCTCGGGCTGTCGATGACCCGCCTCGGATCGATGTTCACGGTGTTCTTCCGGACCACCCCTCCCGCCCACTTCGCGGAGGTCAAAGAGTGCGACATTCCCGCCTTCGGACGCTTCCACAGGGCGTGCCTGGACCGGGGTGTGTACCTTCCCCCGTCGCAGTTCGAGGCGGCCTTCCTTCCTGCCTGTATGACCGATGACGACGTCGCTTTCGCCGGCGCGCAGATGGTCGACGCCCTTCGCTCCGTGGTGCTTTGACGCCGGCTTCCCGAAGCATTAGGCGAGCGCCCTCCAAAGACTACCGACGGCTCGGATCCGAGGCGGTGGGATGCTCGACCGCTCCTTCCTCCTCAAGCTCGGACGAGCCACAGCGGTCATCACCGAGATGGCCGTGACGGTGGTGGCAGGGGTCTTCGCAGGCTCCTGGATCGACGACCAGCTCGGTCTCACCCCCGTCTTCCTGCTCTCCATCACCCTCGGCGCGCTCATTGTCGGCATGGTCCGGCTCACACGAAGCGTGCAGAAGCTCACCGCGAACGATGACGCCCCCCCTCCGAACCACCCTCATTAGCGCCACGGTCCTGCTTTTTGCAGCCACCGCGGGCGGGGTTCTGGTCGGTGGCTCGGAGCTCGGCGGCGGTGTGGCGGCAGCCGGGGGCCTGGTGCTCGTGAATTTCCTCCTGTGGGTTGGAGTGGGGCGCGCCATGTTCGCCTCCGCGCTCGCGGGAACCTCGCCAGTCAAGGCGGCACTGTTGTGGGGCGGCAAGCTCGCTCTGCTGTTCGGTGGCCTGCTGTTTCTTCTGACCACCTTCGAGCCCGCCTCCGTGGCTGTTGGCGCGAGTGTCGTGGTCGCCGCCCTCATGCTCCAGGCGCTGGCCAGCACCGCTTCAGCGCTTCGCGTTGACGACGACGCTGCGCTGCGCGTCGAGAGGACTGCATGAAGTACCACTTTTCATGGTTCCAGCTCATCGAGCCGGCCATCCATGCCCTCGAAGGCATCGGTGCCACCCACGACGACGCCATCCGCGTGGTCACCTCGTGGGGCATCTGCATCGGGCTGCTCATCTTCGCCCTGTTGGGTCGTGCTGGTCTGAAGAAGGTTCAGGCTGCAGGCGGCACCAGGCAGTACATCCCGGGCAAGGGCCTGGGCATCGGCGCGATGTTCGAGCTGTACACCGGTGCCATCCTCGACATGGTGTCCGGCACCCTCGGCAAGGAAGAGTCCAAGCGCTACTTCTGGCTGCTCGGGGGCCTGTTCCTCTACATCTTCGTCAGCAACCTGATGTCGGTCCTTCCCGGCGGCCTGCCGCCCACCGACAACATCAACACCAACGCTGCCATGGCGCTGGTGGTGCTTGCTGTCTACGTCGTCGAGGGAGTGCGCCGCACCGGCATGCACTTCTTCAAGCACATGATGGGTCCGGTGTGGTGGCTCGCTCCGCTCATCTTCGCGATCGAGGCTGCGGGTGTGTTCATCATCCGGCCCCTGTCGCTCAGCCTGCGCCTGTTCGGCAACATCAACGGCGACCACACGGTCTTCTCCGAGATGCTGAACCTGGTGCCTGTGGTCGTGCCGGCCATCTTCCTGGGCCTGGGGATCTGGGTGTCCTTCCTCCAGGCCTTCGTCTTCACTCTTCTGTCCGCCATCTACCTTATGCTCTCCGTCGATCATGGCGACGACGAGGGCCATCACTGATTCCGGGCCGGGATTGCGCCCGGCCGACCGTCATCCCCCTCGGAGGTTCACAATGAAGAAGCTCGTTCGGGTCCTGCCCGCCATCGTCGTCCTCATGCTCGTCGCCAACCCCGCCTTCGCTGGCGAGGCCAACGGTGACGTGGCCATGGCCGCCGGCCTCGCCATCGGCGTCGCCGCTGTTGGTGGCGCCCTCGGCCAGGGCAAGGCTGCTGCCGCTGCCCTCGAAGGCATCGCCCGCAACCCCCAGGCCAGCGGCAAGCTGTTCACCCCCATGATCATCGGCCTCGCCCTCATCGAGTCCCTGGTCATCTACGCGCTCGTCATCGCGTTCCAGCTTGCTGGCAACGTGGCTGGCTGAGCCGCGCAGACCCTCGCCCCGCTCGCCTTCGGGCTGTGGGGTGACCGGTCGCACCAAAGAAGGGCTCTCCCATGGCATGGGAGGGCCCTTTCTGTTGTTCTGGGGCATGTCCACCGGCGGTGCGGTCGCTCGACTTTGGCGTCCCCATCGGGTAATCAACCGCCTCGACGCCCCGCGTCCCCCGTCCTGGGAAGGAGTTCGCCTCGATGTCGTCCCTCTCGCGCCTGATGCTCCCGATGTCCGCTGCCCTGGTCTTGGTGGGCTGTCCCAAGAAGGAGACCGGTCCCCCGCCCATCCTCGAGGGCTGGCACAAGGAGGAGACGGGCAGCTTCGAGTGCTGGCATCCGGCGCAGTTCGACAAGCTCGATGAGGTGCAGCGCAAGCTCAAGCGCGCCGAGAGCCTCGACGCCATGATGCTGCAGTGGAAGGGCGGCAAGGAGGACGGCGTGTCCTTCGAGGCCGGCATGATCGACGAGTTGGAGACCACGCTCTTTGGCGACATGGCCAATGTCGAAGCCGTGGCCATCAAGAACCTCGACTTCTGCAAGAAGGCCGCTGCCGGCGGCAGCAAGGACGCCTGGAACAGCTGGCTCAACGGCCTGTCCGACCAGCTCACCGAAGGCGAGTGCTTCAACCGCTTCGACTACACGATGTACGACTACCTCGAGATCGACACCGGCTGGCAGCGGTCGATGCCCATCTGCAAAGACGACAAGGTGCGCATCTCCGGCACCGCCAAGGACAAGTTCCGCATCACCGACAAGGGACAGTGGATCAACGTGGCCGGCGACCAGGGCGACCCCACCTCGGGCTCGGGCGAGCTGCCCTGCAACTTCGAGGGCTGCTTCCGCGGGATGCTCATCCTGCAGTTCACCACCGAGGCCGGCGTGGAGACCATCTACCCGGTGGGCGAGGAGCTCATCTTCACCGCGCCTGAACACGGCACTTTGAGCTACCGCATCAACGACGACACATTCTACGACAACACCTGGTACCAGTCCGGTGGCATCATCGACCACGCCTCGGTCGAGATCTCTCCCGCCCGCTGAGCACACCCGGTCCCCGCCCGTTCCGTAGCTGACTCGTCGAGGAGTCCGATGGCCACGTCGGTCCTGCAGAAGCTGATGTTCTCGGCGCTCACCACCACGGTCGTCTTCGGTGCGGCCGAGATGGGGTTGATGGCGGCGGGTTGGCCGAAGGTAGAGGGTCGGTTCACGCACAAGAACGTCTTCTGGACCGCCGATGCCGGGCTCGACGGCTACGACATGCCGCACAACGAGGAGAGCACCAGCTTCAAGGTCACCACTGACGACAATGGCCTGCGGGTGCCCATTCACGACGTCGACAAGCGACCCGGCACCCACCGCGTGATGACCCTCGGCTGCTCCACCACCTTCGGCTGGGGTGTGGCGGACCAGGAGAGCTACCCGGCTCGGCTGGAGTCCCTCATCCGGGCCTCGGGCCACGGCCAGACCGAGGTCATCAACGGCGGACAGCCTGGCTACACCACCTTCCAGGGTCGCATCCTCTGGGAGGAGACGCTCAAGCACTACAGCCCCGACGTGGTGCTCATCGGCTTTGTCGTGCAGGACTCCCGCAAGGCGCAGTATTCCGACAAGAGCCAGGCCATCCTGCAGCGGGAGGGCCTGTTCTTGAAGAACCACCTGCTGCACCGCTCGAGGGTGTACCTCGGCCTCCAGAGCCTCATCGGAGGGGTGCAGATCGAGGCCAAGGAAGTGGGTCCCAACGACAGCGGTGGCGTCTACCGCATCCCGCCGGGCGACTTCGTCGAGAATCTGCGCTGGTTCGTCGACGCCGTGCAGGATGTCGGTGCCACGCCCGTGCTCTTCGGCTACCCGCTGGAGCGCACCGGCTACACCGCCCAGCACCGACGCATCCTCGAGGTGGCGGCCGACGAGCTCGACGTGCTCCACTTCGATCCCCAACCCCAGATGGAGCAGGCCACCCACGGTGCCCAGCTCTACTTCCCGCGCGACCGAGGCCATGCCAACGCGGCCGGCAACGCGCTCATCGCCGAGTGGGTCCACGACTTCCTCGCCAAGCACGACCTCCTCGGACCCTCCTGATGACCGAAGACGGCCTCCGCGACTCCACCCTCGTGCTCCTCGTTCTCAACGAGATCGACGGCTTGCGCGAGACCTTTGCCGACCTGCCCCAGGACTTCGCCCGCGTGCTTGCTGTCGATGGCGGCAGCACCGATGGCAGCCGGGAGTTCCTCACCGAGCGCGGCATCCCCATCCTCGACCAGTCCATCGCTGGCCGAGGCGTGGCCTTCCGGGTGGCCCTCGAAGCCACCGACACCGCGCGTCTGGTGTTCTACTCGCCCGACGGGAATGAAGACCCTGCCGACATCGTGCGTCTCGACGACCTCGTGAAGGACGGCGCCGACCTCGCCATCGCCAGCCGCTTCGCGCGGGGTGCGGTCAACGAGGAGCAGGACTGGGCGCGTCCGCGGGCCCGGGTCAACCAGGCGCTCACCTGGATCGCCAACCAGCTGTTCCACGATGGTCCCTACATCACCGACACCATCAACGGGTTCCGGGCGCTGCCCCGCCATCGCCTCGAAGAGCTGGCCACCACCGTCAAGCGCTTCCCCATCGAGTATCAGATCAGCATTCGGGCGATGTGCCGCGGCTGGCGCATCGAGGAGATCGCCACCCACGAGGGGCAGAGGTCAGGCGGCGAGAGCAAGGCCCTGTCGTGGCCGGTGGGCAAGGACCACATCAAGGTGTTGCTGAGCGAACTGCCGCAGAGCCGCTGGCTGCAGTAGGCAGGAGCGGTCGGACGACTGGCTGATGCTGTGGATAGCCCAGTCACTGTCCCAATCTGTTCGTTGGTAGACCTCCCCTCTCAGTCTCCTGCAAGCCGAGCCACCACCAGCGCCGTGAGCTCCTCGCCCGAAGCCGCATCGATGCGCCGCTCCCAGCCTTCGTCGAAGGGTGTGCGGAAGCACTCCGCGGGGGGACCGATGCGCGCCAGCTCGGCGTCGAGCAGCTGCATGGCGGCCAGGAACGTGGGCAGCGGAGCCTCGATGGTGCGTCCGACGAGCTGTCCCAGCAGCTCCCCGGCACCATGGTTGTCGCCGGCTTCCCAGAGCACGCGGGGCAGGCTGGCCAGAGCGGGGTCCATGGGAGGCGCGGCGGGGCCCAGGTCGGCTTCCGACAGCGCCAGAGCGGCTTCTTCGGCGATGAGTCCGGCCCGCTCGCCTGCCGGGATGCTGGCGAGGCAGCGGGCGATGAGGCGTGCGCGCAGGCCCGGGCCCGGGATCATGCGCGCCACAGTGAGCGCGAGATCGACCGACCCACCGGCCAGCAAGGCATCTACGGCGCAGGCCTCGTAGGGTTGGGGGCCTTGTGAGCCCACCAGCCACACCGTGGGAGCGGGCGTGGTGGTGATTGCGGAGATGGCCGTGAGCAGGGCATTCCAGGCGCCGTCCTCGTGGGTGCCCGTGCGCGCGAGCAGCAGACCGGCGAGCAGACGGGACTCGTGGTCCTCGGCGTGTCGGTCGGCGGCCTGGTCGAGCACCTCCGCCACGCGCTCCACCCGGTCGGGCCGTCGGGCGACGAGATGCAGGCGGCCGAGCGCGTGGGCCCATGAGCCGGGAACCGCGGGATGGCGTGCCACCACGCGGGTGAGGGGGGGCGCCAGCTCGGGGTGCGCCAGGGCAAGCTGCACGAGCACCGACCATGGACCGATCTGGGGAGGGTCGGGGGGGAGGGGCTGGTCGGACATGCGCTCCAGGGTGGTCTGCCAGGTCACGGCTGCGGGTCCGGGGCCGACCATGGTCAGCTGGTCACGGGCGACCTCGGCCAAGACCTCCACCGCTCCAGGGGTGCCGGCCGGTGTGGCGCCCGCGAGGGTGACCGCCCGGCCCCAGGCGTCGACGGCAGCCGTGAGGGCCGGGGCGGCGATGAAGCAGCGGGCGAGCCGGACTGCGGTTCGGGCCCCTGCGACCGAGGCGATGTGGGGGTCGACCGTGGAGGCCGGTCCGACGACGGCGTCGATGAGCTGAAGCGCGGCGCCCGCCTCGGCCCCGAAGCGGGGATGGGGATGGTCCTCGGCGAGGATGACGGCGACGGCGCGGTCGCGTTCGTCGGCCCGTCGGATGAGAGCGACCGCTTCCGCCACCGTGTCCCAGGCGTCTCGAGTGGGGAGGTGACGGCACAGAGCGGCCACGGTGCGGGTGTGGTCGAGCGTGCCCTTGCGAATGTCGGTGGCGATGGCCGCGCCCTGGCGGTCGCAGCCGAGCTGGACCAGCAGGGCGCAGAGATCGGCACGGGCGGAATCCTGGCTCACCCAGTCGGGGAGAACGGGCCGCCACCGACCATTCTCGCTGAGTATTGCCGCGGCCCGCTCGGCCCACTCCCGCGCTTGTTCGAGCATGCCCTGGCGGTCGGCGGCCCGGCTGGCGGCGCACCAGAGGTGGGCGGTGTGGGCCACGCTGTCGATGGAGTCGGGGGGCACCTGCTGCAGGGCGGCGGCCGGGCCGAGGCAGGCGAGGGCGGCGAGGGCGAGCTGGTGTCGGTCGTCGACCCGCTGTTCATCCCGCTCGTCGCCGGAGACGGTGGCAGCCAGGCCGCGCTGGAGCAGTGCGAGCCGCGGGTCGGAGGTGTCGGGCGGCAGCCTTTGGTGGACGGCCCCGACGTCTTGCTGTGCTTGCTCGTCGGACACGGCCTGGCCTCCTCGTCCCAGCAGGCCCTGTGCGCCGGCAGGACACGCGGTGCGTCCCGATATCGCGGCTGGCCCGGCGATTGTCCCGATACCCGGCGCCGATCACAGCTCTGCTCGAACACGGCGCCGGGTCGATGATATCGAGGGGTGCGACTGGCCCGCGCGACCTGCCACCTGCCCGTGTGCATCGCTGTCCCCTGCGGGCCAACCCCGGTCCCTTCTGTCCCCGAGCGTCCATGTCTGCGAGCCCCGAGGCCACCGAGCCGACGCCCCCCGAGGCGGGTCCCCCCGTCCGCTCCCACACCACCGAGCTGCCTGCGGTTCAGGGCGCCCTGTCGCTGGCCTCCGTCTGGCCCTTCAGCCTCGACCGTGGCCGGCAGCACCCGTGGTGGGTGTGGCTCTCCACCCTGTTCAAGCAGGCCGGTCGGGGGGCCTTGTCCGACACCCTGGGCATCCTCGGCTACGGCGTGGCCGACGACTCCTCGCTCGGTGAAGCCGGCCTCCACGATGGCGCGCCGGGTGGCATGCACCTCAGCCCCGCCCGGGCGAAGCGCATCCAGCTGCACACCCAGGGCCCTCTGCCGCCCGCCGACCTGTTCGAGGTTGCCCGCCTCCGCCGCATGTCGGCCGCTGAGCTGGCCGGATTGGGGAGGCTGGCCACCCCCTTCATCCACCGCCCCGGAGAGCGCGGCTTCGAGCGAGTGAGCTGGAACGACGCCCTCACGGCCATCTCCGAGGCGCTGCCCAAGCCCCGGGGCAAGCGCATGGCCTTCCTCGCCGGGCCGGATGGCCTGTCTGTGGAGGGCGCCTACGCCGTGTCCAAGACCGCCCGGGCACTGGCCACCAACCACATCGACCTGTGCGTGCGGCACACCATGGCCAGCGGTCGGCGTGCCCTGGCTGCAAGCCTCGGCAACGACGCGGCCACCACCTCGCTGTCTGAGCTCGACAACGCACAGCTCATCCTGCTTGTGGGCACCAACCTCGTCAGCGCCCACCCGCGGGCCGGCCACCTCCTGCTGCAGGCCAAGCGCCGCGGCGCTCGAATCGTGGTCATCAATCCCGTGCGGGAGCCCTCGCTGGCAGCGGCCTGGGAAGCCGGCGACCTTCGTGCCGCCCTCTTCGGTGCGCGCATCGCCGACGACTTCATCCAGGTGGCCGGCCTGCCCGGCAGCGACGCCGCCTTCTTCGATGGCGTGGCCAAGGCCATCCTGGAGCGTGGGGGCACCGACCGCGCCTTTGTCGCCGACCACACAGATGCCGGCTCCTTCGACGCACTGTCCACCGCGCTTGCCGACCGAAGCTGGTCGGACCTCGAAGCTGCTGCGGGCTGCCTCCGCCGCGACATGGAGTGGGTGGCCGAGCTGGCGGTGCGGGCCGACCGAGGCATCTCGCTGGTGGGTCCGTGGGTGTTGTCCGGCACCGATGGGGCCGACACGGCGGGTGCTCTGGCCAACCTCCACCTGCTGCGAGGCTGGCTTGGTCGGCCGGGCTGTGGCCTGCTCCCCGTGGCGCCTTCTGCGGGCTTTGAAGGGGCCCGTCTCGCGGGCATCGACCCCGCTCGGCTGCCCGGAGGCGCGGAGATCTCGGCGGGTTCCGCCGCGGAGCTGTCCCAGAGGTGGGACGGCCTGTTCGTGCCGGTGAAGCCGGGCCTGCGTGCCCACGAGATGGCCGAGGCTGGTGAACGGGGCGAGCTCGACCTGCTGGTATGTGTGGGCGCCGATCCCATCGGGCAGCTCCCGCGCATCCAGAGCCTCCACGGCATCGGCGTGCGGGTTCACCTCGACACCTGGCTGCAGCCCTCGATGGTGGCCGAGACCGAGCAGCTCACCGTGCTGTTGCCCATCCAGGGCCTCTACAGCCAGCCAGGTGGTGCGACCCTGTGCACCACCGACCGCCGACTGCGCTTCAGTCCGGCCATCGTGAGTCCCCTCGGGGAGGCGCGTCCGGTCTGGGAGGCGCTCCACGACCTCGCCACGGCCCTCGATCCCGACCTGTCCACCCACCTCGACTTCGCCGACTCCGAGGCCCTCAGCAGCGAGCTGGCGGAGCTGGCTCCGGAGCTGGCCTCCCTCAAGCTCCTCAAGCAGCCGGGCGACTGGGTGCAGCCGGGTGGTCCCTGGCTCCACGATGGGGGTCACTTTGCGCAGATGGCTGACCATCGCGCCGTCTTCGCCGAGCGTCCGGCCTTGGCCATCTCCGAGGGCCTGCGGGCCATCTCCCGGCGAACACCGTCTCTCGGCCGTCGGCGTGGCGAGGTGTTGCTGTCCCCCGAGCAAGCTGCTCGACTCGGGCTCAGCGATGGCGACGCGGTGTTGGTGAAAAGCGAGAATGGTCTCTACTCGGGTATTCTCGCGGTGGTCGACATGGCCCCGGGCACCCTCCAGGTCTGCTGGCCAGAAGGCGCCGACCTCTTCACCGACGACCCCGATGCCGCTCCCCCCGCGGTGTCCATCCGGCGCGCAGGGTGAGACAGCCTTCCCCACGGTCGGTGAAGGTCGAGGTCGCCCGACACACCCTCGATCTCGGCGAGGTGGTGGTCGAGACCGATGAGCTGGCCGCCGAGGAGCCCTTGGAGATCCGCGTCGAGGGCCGGGCGGTGGCGGTGACGATGCGCACGCCCGGCGACGACCTCGACCTCGTGGCGGGCTTTCTGCTCACCGAGGCCGTGATCGACGGCTGGGACGATGTGCATGCCATGGCCCACGTCCACGACCCCTCGGTGCCCCGCGACAACACCGTCGACACCGTGCTGGCCGCAGGGGTACCGGCAGCCCGCGCCCGGTCTGCCGACCGGAGCTTCTACGCCAGCTCGTCCTGCGGTGTCTGTGGCAAGACCACGATCGACAGGGTCTTCCAGCGCATCAAGACCGTCGGTCCTCCCCCGGTCGACGACCCCCATCTCAGCGTGCTGCACGCGCTTCCCGACCGGCTGCGCACCGCCCAGGCCGCCTTCGATCGCACCGGTGGTCTGCATGCCGCGGGCCTGTTCAACGGCGACGGCGAGCTGCTTGCCATGCGCGAGGACATCGGTCGCCACAATGCCGTCGACAAGTGCATCGGTGCCGCACTTCGGGCCGACCTCGACCTGTCTCGAACCCTGCTCGTGGTGAGCGGTCGCGCCGGCTTCGAGATTGTTCAGAAGGCCCTGGTGGCGGGCATCCCACTGCTTGCGGCCGTGGGCGCCCCCTCCTCCTTGGCGGCTGACCTGGCACGACGGGGTGGGATGGTGCTGGTGGGCTTTCTCCGCAACGGTCGCTTCAATCGCTACGGCTGAGCTCCGATGCCGAGCCGCTTTTCGGCCCGGTCGAGCAGCGGAATGAGCCAGGGCGCCATCACCACCGGGTACAGCGACAGCATCCCGTAGCTGAACATGCCGAGCTTCATCCCCACCGCGATGCCGATGTGCATGAGGATGCCCGCGATGCCATAGATGTGGGACCACCGGGTGAGCAGCAGGGGACTGCAGACCTCCCAGATGACCGTGCCCATGCCGGCCAGGCGGAACACTGGCCAGAGGTCGCGCCACAGCGGGTTGTCGGGATCGAGGCGGGCCGCCATCGGGTCGGCCATGATGCGGTAGAGCATGGGGGGACCGGACCACGAAAACCAGCCCCCAGCCCCCAGCTTCACGAAGCCGGCGGCCATGTAGACCAGGCCGAGGAAAAGGTGCAGGACGTCCACCACCCATCCCGAGGTGGTGGTCTTGCGGACCCTCTTGAACACGACGTTCTCGAGGGAGTAGCAGCGGTGGGCGTCGCTGAACAGCAGCAGCAGGAGCACCGTGCGGACGAGTCGGTCTACGCCGCGATCTCCGGTGGGGTACAGGTGCCCGAGCTGGGCGTAGGCGAGCACGCCGATGAGGGTCGCGGTGCGCGCACGGACGCCGAGGGCCACACACAGCATGCTGGCGACAACGACGCCGTAGAGGGCAATTCCAGCGTTCGGACCGGCGTCGAGGAACCAGTAGGTGGACCGGTGGAAGCCTGCGAGGCCGCCGTGCTCGTAGAGGCTGAAGGCCCGCTGCACCATGCCCACTCGGGCGAGCCACAGCAGGTCGGCGATGACCACGATTGCGAGGCAGATTCGGGTGAGCGCGAGGGGACGTACGTCGACCTGGCGACCGGTCCGACGCAGCCACCAGCTCCAGAGGCGGCTCATGGGGCGTCCTCGAGGCCGGGATCGATCTCGGCCTCCTTCGCCTGCTCCTCGGGGGGCAGCAGCGCGCCGTCTTTGCCCAGCAGCTCCCAGGTCCAGTCGGGCCCGCGCGCGCGTCGGCCATGGTGGATGCGTGGCCTGGCGTCGGGTTCGCGGCTCTGCCACTCGGCGAGGATGCGGAGCTCGTGGGCGTCGGGGAAGTCCACCCGGGCTCGCTCCAGCACGAAGCGGGAAAAGCCGGACCAGTTGTAGGCGCGCAGCTTCTTCGCCATCGTCTCGGGCATGGGCCGCACCTTTCGGTGGCTGAGCTCCAAGGACAGCCAGTCGAGCTCGCTGTCGTTGGTGCGGTAGACCCGCTGTCCGTCGACCTCGATGACCAGGTGACGCACGGTGTCGGGACCCGAGCCGTACAGTCCCCAGGACTGGGCGATGCGGAAGACCGACTGGAACTTGCCCAGCTTGCGGCTGATGGGCCCCCGGACGTGCTGATTCGCCCAGACGGCGCCGTAGAAGAAGGGCGCGAGCAGGCCGGCCTTCTGGCGGATCTTGGCCCGCCCCTCGTCCGAGGCATGCCGCTTTTCGCTGAGGCCGCGCATGCCCGGCGTTCCGGCGCACAAAAAGAAGAACACCGCCAGCAACGCCAACACACCCCGGAAGTGAGCAGTCCGGCTCGATGGTGGATCGGGCGACGACATCGACTGCTCCCCGTCTCTGGTTGGCGAGGGCGCCCCCTACTCCGCCGTCTTCGACGCTGCCGCAGCAATTCACCTGTCGCCCGTCCCCTTGTCGTACCGAATAGGCTGGCTGTGAGTCCGTTTCCCCAGTCCGCCGTGCAGCGCCCAGGAGCGAGGATGTCCACCGCCCCCACACGAGCCCGAGTCCTCCCCTTGCTCGTGCTCCTGCCCGCCCTCGGCTGCGAGACCGACGGAAAGAACGCCTCCAACGAAGGCGACTGCACCGACGTCGACGGGCTGCAGACCTGCCGCTACACCACCACCACGGTCTCCCCCGGGGTGGCGTCGCTCGACATCAACGTCAACGGCTCGGCCGGTGCCTTCCTCGTCACAGCGGAGGCGAGAGACGGACTCTACGTGTCCACGGAGCAGGCGCTCGACCCCGACGGCGACGCCGCCCTGCACTGGGAGGACTGGTACTACGGCGACAACCACCTCACGGCCGGCATCCTGCCCTTGAGCAGCGAGATGCACCTCAACTGGCCGGTGCGGGACGACGACACCCAGCTGTTCTCGGGCACCTGGACGGTGGACGTCGCGGTCATCGACTACGACGGCTACTACATGAAGGGCGAGCAGGTCGACATCGTCACGCAGGTCAAGCAGGACGACAACCTCAACGTGGGCAATGTCAATGCCCGCATCGTCTACGTCGACGGACTCGACGCCGATGCAGAGGTCACCGCGGGCACCGAGGCCGCGGTCGAGGTGTGGCGCGAGATCTGGGGTGCCTATGGACTGTCGCTCACCGTCGCCTACGACACCGCCACCGATGTGAGCGCCGCACTGCCGTCGATGACCGACGGCGGACCCGAGATCGAGGCCATCTCGCTGGCGGGCACCGACGACGACTTCACCGTGGTCATCGGGGAGACCGTCGGCGGCACCTACGACATCTACGGCGAGGCGGGGGGCATTCCGGGCACGCTGGTCGCCAACGACCACTCCGCGGTGGCCATCTCCTGGGTCACGAATGCCGGTGGTGACGGTGTCTTCAGCGACGACGACATCCGCATCTACGGCGAGACCCTGGCCCACGAGGTCGGCCACTACATGGGGCTGTTCCACCCCGTCGACTACGACCAGCGCTACGTCCCCTACGCGTGGGATGCGCTGTCGGACACCGATGAATGCGGCGATCTCGACAGCTGTGACACCGCCCTCGGCGACAACAACATGTACCCCTTCCCGGTGTGCCCGAGCTTCGACAACTGCACCCATCAGCAGGTCCTTTCTGCCGACCAGACGGGCGTTCTGCACCGCCACACCGGCGCGCTGTGATGCGCCTGGGAGTCACCATGAACCGCACCACCGCCTTGCTGCTGGCCGCCCTTCCCACGGCCGCCCTCGCCGAGGGTCCCCAGCCCTCCGACAGCCAGATGGCTCTGTACCGGGCGCTGTCGGGCCGCCACTTCGAAGCGGGTTGCGCCGCCCTCGTCGAGCTGTCCCCCACCTTGGCCGACGATCTTGTGTGGCTTGCCGAGAACACCCACCAGCCGGCCTGGGTGGCGATTCGGGCCGCCGACTGTGTGCTCGACCTCAAGCCCGCCGAAGCCGACACCGCCGCTCGCCGCTGGATGGGCTCCGAAGACCACAAGGGGCTGGCGTTGGTGACGGTGCAACACCTCGACACGCTGCCCCTGGAGCAGTCCACGGCGCTGGTGCAGGCCGGACTCTCCGGACCGCTTGCGGACACCCTGCGGCCACGGGTGGCCCGGCTCCACACACCAGAGCTGAGCGCGCTCGCCACGCCCTGAGTGGGGGCCCGTGGGAGGCTGGATCCCCCAGAAGGCCGGTGACACCGCGATTACAGTAGCCTCTCCGGGGGGGCCGGACCGGGGGCGCCCGACGGCACAAACCGGACGGAGAGGCCCCTTGGTGCCTACGCGTACGGGACGGAGCGGACATCTTGGCTCGCTTGTTGACGGGTTTGGGCCAGATTTTGGCCTCATCGAGCCGGGGGGGCCCGCGCACCTGAATTGGCCAGACTGAGCCGTAGACGTGGCCACTCGGGTGATCCAGACTTGCCTTGGATGGTCCCTCCAAGCGGCGAGGGGGGAACCCGAACGCTCACATTGTCCTGTTCATCACGGTTGTGGTGAATCCCCAATGCTCGGGCGGAGCAAGGAAATCGCACCCCATGTGGACCCCACCACCGCGTCTGGAACCCGAATCGGAAAACCTGGGTGAGATGGAGACGGTCATCTCGTTGGTGCCCACTCCCGCGCTGCACCCCGAGTCGGAGACCCAGCAGACCGTGATCTGCAAGGGTGTGCCAGACCCGGGCGCCGTCGCATCCGCCGCCCGGCTTCGCCCCGAGGACCCTCTGCTCGGCGAAGTGATCGAGCAGCGCTACCTGCTGGAGCACTGCATCGCCCACAGCGCGATGAGCCGCGTCTACCGGGCCCGGCAGCTTCGCCTGCAGCGCCTCGTGGCCGTGAAGGTGCTGGCCGCAGAAGGCCCGGGCGCGCCGAGTGCGTCCTACCGACGTCGCTTCGCGCAGGAGGCTGCGGTGCTCGCGCGCCTGAGCCATCCCAACGTGGTGCGGGTCATCGACCACGGCGAGCATGAAGGGCACCCCTTCCTGGTGATGGAGTACCTCACCGGCGAGACCCTGCTCCGGCGATGCCGAAACCGCGGGGTGACCCCTGTGGAGGCGATCGAGGTGGTGGACAGGGTCGCCCGGGCCCTCAGCGCCGCCCACGCCGCGGGCCTGGTCCACCGCGACGTCAAGCCCTCCAACATCTTCGTGTCGGGCTCCTTCCCCAACACTCTGGATGTGCGCCTGGTGGACTTCGGCGTCGCCAAGGACCTCAACACCGACCGTGCGCTCACGGTGGTCCACTCGCTCATCGGCACCCCGTCCTACATGTCGCCCGAGCAGATCCTCTGCGAGCCGGTCGACGCCCGCTCCGATGTGTATGCCCTCGGCATGGTGCTCTTTCGCCTGCTGGCTGGACGCACCCCCCACGCCCACCTGCGCGGTGCCCCGCTGCTGGTCGCGCACCTGCAGTCGGCCCTGCCTCGGCTGGGGGACATTCGTCCCAACCACGGGCTGCCGCCGTTGCTGGAGTGGACCATCCGACGCTGCCTTGAAAAGGCGCCGGCCCACCGCTTCGCCGACATGGACGAGCTCCGGTTGGCCCTCGACGCCTGCCGCCACGCGCTGCGGGACCCCGACAACGCCCCCACACTCGACCTTCGCGACGGGCGGGTGGTGCGCGTGGAGGACTCCGACACCAGCGCCGGGGGCAGACTGCGCCTGCCGTGGTGGGCCTGGGCCATGCCAGTGACCCTGTCGCTCGCCGTGCTGGGGACGGGTGCGGTCCAGCGCTGGATGCCGGTCGAGCCACCGACTGCGGTGGTCGATGTGGCAGCACCGGCCAACCTCGGGCCGTCGGCGCCCATCTTGCGCACCGCACCACCCACCCCGGTCGTGCCTGAGGTGCAGCCGCTCTCCCCGGCGCCGCGTCCCCATATGGACGTTGCCGCACTGACCGTGCCGGAGCCGATGCCCACGGTGGAGGAGCCGCCGGTGTCGGTCGCCGTGCCTCCCACCCCGGCCGCCCCGGGCCAGCTGCGGGAGCTCGCTGTGCGGGACCGCGCGGACCGTCTGGAGGTGGAGGGTGCGCTGGCCAGCAGCGCCGCAGGAGCGGTGGGCTACCTCATCGAGGAAGGCGGCCGGGCGCGGTATGTCATCGAGCTGCCCCACACCGACAACGGCACCGGCCTCGCTCGCTTTCCGGTCACCAGCGCACTCGCCTCCGATGTGTCCATCCAGGCCCGGGGCGACCACCTCGACATCATCGTCTCCAGCCAGGACACCGGCTGGGTGCTGCCCGAGTTTCAGCCTACGGCCCGGGGCTTTCTGCTCGTGATCCAAGCTGCGGGCCGGCCATGAGCTGGAGTCGTCGGGGGCTGCTGGGCGGACTGGCTGCACTCTGTGTGGCAGGCGGTCGGGGTGCGGAGGCTGGCCACAGGCGCGTGATGGTGCTCCACAGCCGCGCCGACCGTCGGGAACGAACCATCGCGGAGGCCTTTCGTCGGCAGCTTCCCGACGTGGGCGTCGTCACCCTCGACCTCGGCACGCAGCCCGCGGCAGCCCGTGGGCTCTCCCCGAGACTCGACCGCCTTGACATCGATGTGGTCCTCGCTCTCGGCGAGCTTGCCGGCCGGGTCGCCGCGCGTTCGTCTGGAAGCCAGCAGGTCCTGCTCGTCGACCCTCCGCAGACGGGCGGCCCGATCACACGTCCCCACACCCACACCCTGCGACCCGTCCCCGACCCGGAGGCCGCTCTACTGCGACTCGCCGACTGCCTGCGTCCCCTCGACACCCTCGGCCTCATCCGCACCCCGGCGACCGCCTCCACCGTGGCGCGGGTGGCAGAGGCCGGTCGAGCGGTCGGGCTTCGGGTGGTGGTGGACAGCGCCAAGAGCCCCGCGGAGCTTGCCGCGGTGTCCGAGAGCCTGCTTCGCGGCACGCAGCTGTTGTGGCTGTTCCGGGATGAAAACGTGCTCCCTGCAGACACTCTGGCGCAGGTGCAGAGGGCCGCTGCCACCCACGGGCGGGCCCTGGCCACCTGGTCTCCGGCACACCTCACGGGCCGGGCGCCGGCCTTGCTGGCCGTTCATGTCGGACCCTCGGGACATGGAGAGGCGGCTGGCCTGCGCGCTCGGGCCTGGCTGGCAGGCCAGTCGACCCAGGGCCCAGCGGAAGTCGGGCCTCTGATCAGCGGCCACATCGAAGGCCTCGCGGCGCTCGGCTACTCCCGCCGACGGCTGGAAGGGCTGGCGTCCGTCCGGTGACCCCCGCTCCGGTCGCGGGCCGTCAGGCGGGTCTGCCCGCGAGCCGTGCTCGGAGCACTTCGATGGACGGGGTGTTCTCGAGCTGGTCCACGGTGTGGGCATAGGCCAGCTCGGCCAGCTCGGCGTGGCGCGAGAAATCGAGAATGCTGAAGCCGTCGAGCTCCGGCTCGATGAGGAGGTCGGCTTCCTGCTGCACGCGCCTCTTGGAGGCCCGGCTCGCGAGAACGGCGGTGGCGCCGAGAATGTCGGCCAGGTCGGGGGCGATGGAGGGGGCGCTGGGCGTGAGGCGGTTCCGGAGGACGGCCCATGGGCTTGGAAAGTCGTCGGCCTCGATGTGAAGGTCGCGGGCGGCGCTGACCATCGATGCCAGGCGCACCCGGCAGTGGGACGACAGCAGGCCGAGGGGAAGGTTGTCGAGGATGCCCGCATCGCAGCAGACGCGGCCGTCGACCACCACCGGCGTCGAGAGCCCTGGTGGAGAGCCGCTCGCCAGGCAGAGGCGCCAGGCCTCTCCGCGGCCATGGGACTGGAGGCTGCCGGCCCCGAGGTCTGCCACGGCCACCCGCACGGGAATCCAGAGGTCTTCGATGCGCAGGTCGGCGAACACCCGCTGGAGGGCCCGGCGAATGCGCTTGCCACGGGTGAGGGCCACGATGGGCAGGGTGGGGTCGGCGAAGGGGTTGCCTTCGGCGGTGAGCCTGAGGACGCGCTCGGCAGACAAGGCGGCGAGGTCGCCTTCGTGGGCGACGAGCACGGCCGCGAGGGAGCCGGCACTGGACCCGCTGAGAAAGTCGATGGGGACGCCATGTTCGTGAAGGGCGCGCACCACGCCGAAGTGGGCGAACCCGCGGGCGCCGCCGCCGCTGAGGGCGAGTCCCACGGCCTCGCCGGCGATGAAGCGGGCGAGGCGGTGGATGTGTGCGGGGGTGCCCAGGCGGAGGTTGAGCAGCAGGTCGGGCTCGCTGCCCACTGCCTGCTTCGCGGCCGGAATGGGCATCACCGCGTCGCTTTCGTGCACCCTCACCCGCCATCTCTCCACCAGGGTGTGGCCGTTGCCGAGGTGGGGCACGGTCGCTGAGGCCGCATCGACGACCTGCACGACGAGGTCGGCGTGGTCGATGGCGGTGTGGGCCTCGGCCTCGGAGCGGGCCACCAGGAGCACCCGGCGGCCGGCCTGGTGGGCGGTGTCGAGACGGGGGTGGAGGGGCTCGCCATCCACCACGACCACCTCCACCGCGCCAAAGGCTGCCAGGGAGGCCTGGAGGGGATCGACGAGAACGGCCTGCCAGTCGGTGTCGGTGGGCAAAACCAACGCCACCACATGGTGGAGGTCTCGCGGCGGGCTGGGGGTGCTGAGCCACCTGCCGATGCGGCGGGCGGTGCGCCAGGCGACCCCGGGTGTGTGGGCGAAGACGGGGGCCAGCACGTCCCATGGAATGCGGGCGATGCGGCTGGCCCGTCGGGCGATGACAGTGGCCGAGCGGGCCTGCTCCAGCATGGGAGCGAGCTCGCCGAAGGCATCCCCCGAGCCCAGCCACCGGCGCACGGCGGGGGTGTCGGAGCGGTTGTCGACCACGACCACAGCGCCGCTGAGCACCACGTAGACGTCGGTCGCGGCGGCTCCGGCTTCGCACACGGTGGCGCCGGGGGACAGGTGTTCGACCTCGGCGGCCTCCCGCAGGCGGTGCTGGACGGCGGCATCCACGGGACCCACCAGTGCGAGGATGCCCGTGGTGAGGGCGTGGTCGTCGGTGTGTGTGGTCAAGTCTCGGGCTCCGGGGCCGCCAGCCTACATGACCGCGGCTGGCGGCGGCGCCGGAGACGATGGACCCGGCATGTGCTAGCCGAGCTCGGGGGGCCGCTCGACGGGCTCGTCGAGGAGACCGAGCTCTGCACGCCGGTCGAGGGGGTCGTCGGGAATGGGCTGGGGACCGGGACGGATGCCGATGAGGTCGGGGTCGATGCCCACCTCGTGGGGGCCGCGGGCTTCTGCGGCGGCGGCGGCCTCGGCGAGGCGGCGGGCCTTGCGGGCGGCCTTCATCTGTCGCTTCTCGAGCTTGTTGGACTCGTGGCGGCGCTTCTGGACGGATTGACGTTGCTTGGCGATGGGGACTCCCAGGGGGTGGGGGACCGGCGTGGAAGGGATGGGCCTGGACCTCAGAACGGGGTTCACAGGGCCGCGCCGGATGGGCCGCCACGCCTATACCCACCTGCAGCCCTCGCCGGGCCCCGTCCCTGCGCTTCGTGAATTCGCGCCTGGCGCAGTACACCCTCCGCGGAGGTGCGCCCTGCAGATCACCGCACTCGGACACAGCTGCATCCTGCTCGACCTGCTCAACCCCGAGAATGGTCAGCACACCCGGATTCTGGTGGACCCTTGGCTCACCGACCACGCCACCGGGGACGGCATGGGGCGCTTTCCCCGCGCGCGCTTCGAGGTGGACGCGCTGGCTCCGATCGACGCGGTCTTCATCAGCCACGCCCACAGCGACCACCTCGACCCCTACACGCTTGTGCGCCTGTGGCAGGAGCTGGTCCGTCCTCCGGTTCTCCTGCTCCCGGTCACCCTGGCGTTCTTGAAGCCGGTCTTCGAAGCCCACCTCGATGGCTGTGACATCCGCCTGCTGGCGCCCCACCAGGCCATGCCCTTCCAGGGTGTCGAGCTGTTCGGCTTCTACGACATCGGCATGGCACCCACCAACGAAGACGACGTGATGGTGCTGGTGGTGCGCTGCGGCGCGGAGGTCGTGCTGGTGGAGGCCGATGCCGACCTCAGCCTCGACGACCCCCAGATGCGGTCCTTTCTGACCTACCTGCTGGCGGGGCCGGGCACCGAGTCGGCGGTCTTCCTCACCACCCAGAACGAGCTCACCGGCACGGTCCTCAGCAAGGACTGTCCTTCCCTCGACGCCCGTGGGGAGCTTGCCGAGCACGCCATGAACGAGCTGCTCGACGCCGTGCAGGCGCTCTACACCCCGGCCGACGACCCCGATGACCTCTGGCAGTGCCCCCACCTGCTCCGGCTGATTCACGGCCAGGGGCTGACCGCACCCCACGCGCTCGACCCCCGCTGGCAACACATCCTCTTTCCCGTGCGCATCGAGCACCGGGTGCGCGAGGAGCAGGCGACAGCGGCGCGAATGGGCTGTCGGCACCGCGTCGACGCCCTGACCGTGGGGGCCGTCCACACCATCTCGGCCGGCCAGGTTCTGTCCACCGAAGCACTGGGGGGTCTGGAGCTGCTCGACGACGAGGCCGGCCGACGCTTCGACGCCCGACTGGCCTTCTTTCCCGACCTGCCTTGCGCGCCTTTGCGCACCGACCCCCGCGACATCGACCGCCAGCGAAGCCGCATCCTCGCACTGCTGGACAACCGCTTTCTGCCCTTCCTCCACGGGGGACGGGCACCCTCGGCCCTGCACCTCTTCAGTGCCCACGGCGGGAGCTACCGGCTGCGCGTACACTTTGGCGCCAAGGTCGAGGATGGCGCCTGGGACTACGTCGTCGGCTTCGAACACCCCCGCTTCGTAGAGGTGCCTCCAGCAGAGGCGGAGCCCCAGGAGACCTACTGGGCCAACGACCTCGACGACTTCCTCGACGGCCGCTGCGACGAGTTCTCCACCTTCTGCCGAGCCCCCTTCCCCGGCGCCTCCGAGCAGGCGATTCGTCTGCGGGCCTGCCTCGCCACGCCCCTGCTCAACAGCGACCTGGTGTTGAAGCGGGTGGGCCTGCACTTCGACCGGGCGCGCTCGGGTCAGACGCCGGGGTCCTTCGTGCTGCCGCTGTACCGGCGGCGGGGTGGAGGTGCCGCAGAGACGCCCTGAAGCCGGGCCTTCTCGGGAAGCGGCCCGGTCGATCTGGCGTGGCTTTGTCGAGAATGGCCTCGGGCAGGCGATTCTCGGTGCGGTTGTCGAAGTTGAGGCTGGCTGCTTGCGCCTCGGGGACGGTTGCTATAATGGGCGTGGGCGCTTGGCCGACATAGCTCAGTTGGTAGAGCAAGCGGCTGTTAACCGCTGGGTCACAGGTTCGAGTCCTGTTGTCGGCGCTCCTGCACCCACACTGACCATAGAGTCCGGCTGGACTCTGTGGTCTTTGTGGTCTTGGAGGCGTTGGGATTGCCGGTGGCCGACCCGTGGGCATGAGCGTCGGGCACCTTCAAGTTGAACGCGTGGCGGCCTGGTCCGCGAGTCATCGAGGGGGGGGCGTCGATCGCCCAGAGCACAGCTCAATCCTCCTGGAAGTAGTCGTCGTTGTGCAGGCAATAGACGTCGAGAATCCGAGTCTGGCGCATGCAGACGTCAGGATACCGAAGACCGTCACAGTCGCCCGGTCCCGGCTCCATCGACGCGAGCGCTTCTTCCTTCAGTAGCTGGATGCAGCTCGCTGCGTCGCAGGCGTCGAAGTGGAGGAAGAAGGCGTCTTCGCAGCTCCCGCCTTCGACACGCGCTCGGTCGTTCCGCGCATCTTGGGAAGGGTCGATGCGGCCATCCGGCGTGCAGTGGCCGCGGTAGGTCGAGTCCACGAATCGACGGTCATAGGCGAAGTCTCCCGGCACGTAGGTGGTGCAATCCCCTGGGAGCACGACCCCAGCCAACAGGCCAGATGGTGGACCGGAGTCTGCCTTGTCACCGTTGCATCCGGTCGCCGTGAGCACCACACCCAGCAGGGAGACCGGCCACCGGGCGCTTGCGCGTCGCTGCGCGTTCTGGATGACCGTCATGGAGCTACTCGAAGAAGGGAAAGAGATCGTCGCGCGAGGTTCCCCAGCTCGCGCCTGTGGTGGTGAGCGTGTTCAACGCATCGCGCACCACATGGACGAGCTGCGGACCTACGCCGTCGCCCTGGGAAGGGTCTGCCTCGTGGGACACATCGGGGGGCCGCTCCGCGAACAACCACGGGCCCTCCGCTACAATCGGAGCTGCTGGCCGAGTGCGGTTGCAGGCGCAGAAGACGGCGGCGTTGTTTGGGTCTGGGAAGTACAGCAGCGAGGTCGCCAGCCCGTTCATGCGGCCATGAAACTCCATCTGGCCATCTGCGTTCCTACTGAGACTGTGTCCGGCGGTCCACATGTTGGAGACCAGGTCGTCGGTCCACATGAGGTGCAGTGGATGGCGCCACCCAGCCCGGGGTGGATGTCTGGCGCGCAGGTTGCGGGCCCATCGCGCCATGTCGACTCCGGTGGATCGCACGCCACCGGACGCATCGCCGATGCCCCAGTCGGCGAATCCACCGTATGGAAGCAGAAGTCTGTCGTCACCCGAATCGATGGACGACACGCCCTTGTCGTCCACGGCGAAGTTGTAGTACCGCACTTCATCGCCCGGACACCGTTCGATGGCCATGTCGAGCAGGTCGGTGTGGTGCATCCCAAAATGGGCGTCGCTCCATAAGTGCGACCGCATGCCCTGACTCCACACCTGCCCCCACTCATGCTCCAGTACCCGCCCAAGAAGGAGATAGCCGAAGCTGGAATACTGGGCCTTCTGTCCCGGCAGGCGCCACTGCCAGATCGAGTTGTAGCTCGCAAAACCGGTCGGACCGAAGCCGATGCGAATCATGTCGAGACGACTGAGGGGCAGCTCGTCCTGCCTGTCTGAATCCCGAAGATCGCGCGGTGCTCGGGAATAGGGTTCGTAGGCCTCGCCGTATCGCAGCAGGTACGGGTCACCATTTCGCTCCTGCCAGCCCGCCGTGTGCTCCACGAGGTCCCGAACGGTCACATTGCGGAGATCCCGCACCACGCCCGCACCGTCGACCTGGTACTGGTCGAATGGCACCTCGATCTCCTTGCGGTAGACCTTCGGCATGTTCGGCGAGCCTGTCGTCCGGGCCACCATGCTGTCGTTGAGCTGGAGTCCTGTGCCTCCTGAGGCCGTCGGACGAGCGGCCTGGTGGATCGCAGTGGCCGTCATGTGTTTCGTCAGACTCGCGATTCTCCAGCGGGTCTCGGGTTCGGTGATGAGCAGCTTGGGCGCGGCGCCGACCGCGACCACGACAGCAAGCTCGAGCTGCAACATCTTCTCGAGCCAGGTGAAGCCCTTCGCGTACACCAGCCGCCCGTCTCCGTCCCCCGAGACGACCATCACGACGGTGTGCGGAATCTTGAAGAACAGCATGTAGTTCATGATCACGGCATCGAGTGCGCCCAGGTCGCCCACATGGGCCCCCTCGACGATGAAGGTGCCCCGTTCCTCGTCGATCTCCGCGGTTTGCGGCAGGCCACTCTCCCAGATACCGAAGACCGGGCTGTACGCGTCGAAGGCCTCCAGGGCGCTGGAATCGACGAGGTCCGCAAGGGTGCGTACCGCTGCATCTTGGAGCGCTGCATCGAAGGGCGCCTCCTGGGATGAGGCGATCATGGGGAGAGGGTAGACCTCGCCTACGTAAGGGCGAACAAGCGCGCGAGGCACCCTCCGCACGCGTCCCTGCATTCCGGCACAATCTCCCATGGCACGCCGAGCGGCTTGAGAGGCCTCGGCACGCCGCTCTGCCCGAGGCTGCGTAAGTTCGCGGGGTTCGGGCACTTGGCCGTTCGGGTCCCGCCGGAGACGGACTGTGAGCCCCCTTTCCAGCTCCTGGCTCAGGCGCCGCAAGGCAAGCCTACGTCGGTGATTCCGGCCCTTTCGCTGAGCGCGGACCGTCTCCACTGCATGGGCGAGCACCTCGGCTTCAGCTGGCGCGCCGTCCCGGCAACGGGAACAGCCTGGATCGGCGCAGCCCGAATGGGCCGGCATCGGAGGCGCCAGGCCTTGGGACGGTGGTCGGTCACCTGCTCGCACGCGGCAGATTGGGCACTCGACCGCGCCGCACCCCGGATGCGACCGGAGCCAATTGGGGCTCACCGCACGGGTCCACTCTACATTCATCCATCCGACGGCATTCTGGTGCTCACCCGCCGTCGCCGCTGGCCCGCCGCCTTCCATCAGTCGGTACGCCCACAGACCGTGAGCTCGACCCAGCCTTGGTTGTCCGTGGCCGCCAGCCGGACCTCGAACTGGAGGAACGCCGGAAGAATCGTGCCGGATGTGGTTGCCGGGTACGACTTGGGACCGCCGGTGATGGCCTGGTTGTTCACCAGCGTCAGCACGGACCACTAAGTCTTCCCGTCGTTGCTGCCACGCAGCTCGACCGTGATCCCCTGTGTTCCACCGCCGGCGCCGCCGACGACGCGGGTGTGGGTCTGCAGGACATCGGCACGGCCCAAGGTCTCGGACAGCTCCTGTGCTGTGGCGACCGGCTCGTCTCCCTGCACCTGCCCAGCGTAGACGGTCATGTTGAAGATGCGCGGCATGTCTGCTCCTCAATGCCGGTGTCGCGAACGACGACACGGCCCGATGCGATTCTCGTGTGCGATCCCACCCCGGGGCCGCAACGCCTGGATACCCCCCCCTTTCCGCGATGGTCAAGTAGAACCCCGTATTTCACTGCATTTCATCCGACGGATCCCACCATCTCCGCCCACGCCGCTCGCTGGGCCGCCGCCCCCTCCAGCCGCGCCAGCCCCTTCACCTTTGCCTGCGTCACCCCCGCGGGCAGTTCCTCCGCCGGCACGTCCAGCGCCGCCTGCACCTCCGGCGGCAGCGTCAGCAGGTCGAGCACCCGGCCCACCTGGTGTCGGCTCACCTTCACCTGACGAGCCAGGGCCGCTACCGACCGCGCCTCTCCCGCGTCCAGCATCGCCTGCCAGGTCCGCGCCTTCGCGAACAGGTGCCGGAACCCCCTCTGCGGCGTCGGCTTCACCCGGTCTGCCGGGATGCGCTTCTTCCGCAAGGCCTCGCAGACCTGCCGATAGCGCCCGACCTGGGCCCGCTCGCTCGCCAGCCGGCCGATGGCGTGCAGTTCCTTGAGGGTCGGCACGGGGTTGTCGCTCGTGGGGTCGACGAGGTCGGCCAGGATGCTCGGCTCCAGCCGGAGGATGGCCAGGATCTGGTTGACCCGCGGCCCGGACACCCCCTCGCGCTGGGCGAGGTCCCCCTGGGTGAGGCCGGGCTCCCGCCGCAGGGCCTTGGCGTAGCGCTCCGCCCGCTCGATGGTCTCTCGCATCCGCTCGCGCGCCGGGGTCCAGGCCGTTGTCGGTGGCCCGATTGCGTGGCCCGATTCGTTCTCGCGTGGCCCGATTAGCGAAGATGCCTCACTATCGGTGGTTCTCGGCTGGCCCGAAAGCCGAGAATGGAAGAGGTGCCGGCTTCGGCGCCCCGGTCCGAGTACGATGGGCGAGCGCGCCTCGATGAGCCACTTCATGAGGGTCGGACGGGTTCTATGCTCCGCAAGGTCCAAGCCGGTGCGCCACATCTTCAAAGCCCCGGGTCACCCGCCCGGGGCTTTGTCGTTCACCCCACCGCCAACCGCCGTCCATTCAAGAACAGCCGCTGGTGCCCCCGCAATTGTCGCACCGGTAGCAGGAGCCCGCGCGGGCCATCAGTGCGCCACAGGCCGAGCAGGGTGGGGCGTCGGACTGGGTGGTCCATGTCGAGTCGGTCGGGGGTGCGGCGGGGGTGTCTTCTTCGATGGGCGTGTCGAGGAAGCGACCGCGGAGCCATCGGAACACGTAGTCCGTGATGCTGGCCGCCATCGGGACCTCGGGGTTGTTCGTGAAGCCACTGGGCTCGAAGCGGGTGTGGCTGAACTTGTCGCAGAGCACCTCCAGCGGCACCCCGTACTGCAGGGCCATGCTCACGCTGGTGGAGAAGACGTTGACCAGGCCCGACACCACGCTGCCTTCCTTGGCCATCACCAGGAAGATCTCGCCGGGCGTGCCGTCGTCGTAGAGACCCACTGTCAGGTAGCCCTCGTGGCCGCCCACGTTGAACTTGTGGGTGAGGGCCTGCCTTGTGTTGGGAAGGCGCCGGCGCACAGGGGCGGGTTCCTCGGTCGCGGCCACCTTGGCTTGTGTGGGGGTGTGGGCGCCCGTCTCGAGCACCTGTACGCCCTTCGAGCCGTCTCGATAGACCGTCATCGACTTCACGCCCAGCTCCCAGGCGCGCACGATGAGGGCCTGGATGTCGGCTGGGGTCGCCGTCGACTCCAGGTTGATGGTCTTCGAGATGGCGCCACAGAGGAAGGGCTGCACCGCGGCCATCATGGACAGGTGGCCCATCGGTCGGATGGGGGGGCGCCCGGCGCTGGAGAATGCACAGTCGAACACCGGCAGGTGGTGGGTGTCGAGACCGGGCGCACCGTCGAGGGTGTGGTGGGTCTGCAGCCACGCAAGGATGGCCGCGCGTTCCGTGGCGTCGTAGCCCAGGGTTCGCAGAGCACGCCCCACACTGGCGTTTTCGACCTGAAGCACCCCGCCGCCCGCCAGTCGCCTTGTCTTGGTCAAGGCCAGCTCGGGCTCCACGCCGGTGGTGTCACAGTCCATCATGAAGGAGATGGTGCCGGTGGGGGCCAGCAGGCTCACCTGCGCGTTGCGCCAGCCCGCCCCTTGAGCGGCCTTCAGAGCGGTCCGCCAGGCCTTGCGGGCAGCGGCCAGGATGGGCTGGTTGGCGGGGGTCTCCCAGACCGTCTCAAGCGCCTGCTCGTGGGCCTTCAGCACGCTGTGCAGCGCGTTGCGGTTGTCCGGTTCCAGTCCCTCGAAGGGTCCCAGGCGCTCGGCGAGCCGCGCGGAGGAGCGCCAGGCCGCACCCGCCATCAATGCGGTGATGGCCGCGGCCAGAGCCCGGCCCTCGTCGGAGTCGTAGGGCAGGCCCAGAGACATCAGCAGTGCGCCCAGGTTGGTGTAGCCCAGGCCGAGCGGACGGTAGGTGTGGGCGAGGGTGCTGGCCCTCGGGAGCGGGTAGCTGGCCCGGTCGACCAAGACATCCATCGCCACCACCAGGCGGTCCACGCTGGCCTCGAAGCGTGCGATGTCGAAGCTGCCGTCGTCGTCGAGGAAGCGCAGCAGGTTGAGGCTCGCGAGGTTGCAGGCGCTGTCGTCGAGGAACACGAACTCGCCGCACGGATTGGATGCGCGGATGGGGCCCGCCGCGGGGCAGGTGTGCCAGCGGTTCACGGTGTCGGAGAACTGCACCCCAGGGTCGCCGCAGTGCCAGGCCGCCTGGGCCACCTCGGCCAGCACCTGCTGCGCGGGCAGCGTGCGGGTGACCGCGCCAGTGGTGACGGCGTGGAGGGTCCAGTCCTCGCCCGCCTGGGCGGCCCGCATCAGCTCGTCGCTCAACCGCACGGTGTGGTTGGCGTTCTGGAAGGCCACCGACGCATAGGCGCCTCCCTCTACGCCAAAGCCCGGGTCCCATCCCGCTGCCACGAGGGCGCGGGCCTTGTCTTCCTCGGCGACCTTGCAGGTGATGAAGGACATCAGGTCGGGGTGGGTGTCGTCGAGCATCACCATGCGGGCCGCACGTCGGGTGCGTCCACCGGACTTGATGGCGCCGGCCATGGCATCGAGGCCGCGCATGAAGGCCAGGGGACCGCTCGCGGTGCCGCCGCCGGCAAGGGCTTCGCCGTCGCCCCGCAGCGCGGAGAGGTTGGCGCCGGAGCCCGACCCGTGCTTGAACAGCATCCCCTCGGTGCGTCCGAGCTCCAGGATGCTGTCCATGTCGTCGTCGACGCCGTTGATGAAGCAGGCCGAGCACTGGGGCTCGGGGAGCACGCCCACGTTGAACCACACCGGAGAATTGAAGGCGGCGTGTTGGTGGAGCGTGAGCCAGCGCAGGTCGTCGCGGAAGGCCACGCGATCCCCGACGGCGCCATCGGCGTGGGCCCAGTCCGCGATGGTGTCGCACACCCGGGTGACGAGCTGCCACACGCTGTGTTCGCGCGCCTGGGTGCCCAGGTGCCCCTGGAAGTAGCGGCTGGCCACGACCCGCACCGCCCCATCCGACCAGCTCAACGGTGCCTCCACCCCGTCTTGGGCGAACACGGGAACACCGTCAGCGCCGAGAATCTCGACCCGTCGGTGCGACCACTTCACGGTCTCGCGGACGGGGCCATGCGAAAGGGTGGGCCTGGCGGGCCCCCTCGGGGCGGCGGCCGTTTTTGCGGCGGGGGTGGACGAGGCTGCGCTTGCGGATGGGGCGGCACAGTCGAGGGACGCAAAGAGCGACTCCGAGCGGAACATGGCGACTCTCCGGGCAGGGGACCGTCGGTCGTGGGGCGGGCGGGAGGGCTGGGCGGGGAGGTCCCAGCGCGGGGATATCACTATATATTCATAGGGATATGTGCTCCAGGGGCCCTGGGGTCGTCCCGCTGGCTCAGGCCGTTCGTCCGCTCCTCTTTCCGGTCCCCCCCCCCCACGCCTGCGACCGCCTCGCCGATCCCTACTCACACGGTCCATTGCTCGACATCGTCGCCGTCGCGGGGTCCCAGGCCTCCACCCGCTCCGCCAGCGCGCAGGCATCCAGGCGCGGATTCAGCACCACGATGACCCGGTCCTCCACCGCCTCCAGGCCGCCCAGCGCCAGCTCGTCCAGCGCCGCATTGTCGGAGATGTTCAGCGCCTGCAGCGTGTGCGGAGTGGTGTCGAGTCCCGCCAGGCCGGCCAGGCTCTCCAGGCCGTGGTTGCCGGTGATGGTGAGCTCGTCGATGTCGACAATGCCCGACAGGCCGCCGAGATCGGTGATGCCTGGCGAGTTGAGCACCCACAGCTCGCCCACAGAGCCGAGGCCCGACAGCGGGGACAGGTCGAGCCAGCCCGAGTCGTCGATCCACAGCTGTTCGGACACCACGGTGAGGCCGGCCAGGCCCGACAGGTCGAGGTCGGGCTGTTCGCCGATGAGGAGGAGCTTGCTGAGGGTGGACAGGCCCGACAGACCGCCGGTGTCCACCAGGCCCGACAGTCCTTGGAGCGTGAGCACGCGGGTGTGGGTGAGACCGGCGAGTGGGTCGACATCGGCCAGCTGTGGTGCGTTGGCCAGCGTGAGGTGGGGGACCTCGGTGAGGTGGTCGAGTCCGGCCAGGCTCACCAGCGCAGGGGCGTCCACCACCGACAGCAGCGCCAGCTCGCTCACCGACGCCAGGGGCGCCAGGCTGTCCACGCCAGTCCCATGCACCCGCACCTCCGCCACGGTGGGTTCCAGGTGCAGGTCGCCCCAGCTGACCAGGCGGGGCAGCGACACGAACTGCAGGTCCTCGGTCACCGTGAGGCCGGGTGCTTCGACGAGGGTGGGGCAGGAGTGCAGCTCGACCTCCGCCACCGTCGCCGTGCTGTGGATGTGGGTCAGGTGGGGACTGCCAAAGGCGATGAGTCCACCGGCGGACGCGAGGCCGGCCAGCGCCCGGGTGTCCTCCAGGTCGGTGTTGTTCTGGAGCACCACCTTGCCCGCGACCCTGCGCAGCGACTCCAGGCCGTCGAGGGTGGTCAGTCGGGTGTGTTGACCGATGAGCAGCGAGCCTTCGATCTGCGCTACGTTGCCGAGCGCGGTGAGCTCGGTGATGTCGGGGCCTTCGATGTGCACGCTGCCTTCGATGATGGTGCAGGTGGCGTAGTCGAGCAGGGCCGCGTCGGTCTCGATGGCGCCATCGGGGGGTGGACAGCGGTTCTCGGGGACCGGCGCATCGGGGGTGTCCCCGTCGGGAATCACGGTGTCCAGCACGTCTTCGGTCGGCGCGGTGGGGGCTTTGTCGGGGCCTTGGGACGCGGTGCAGCCGGCGAGCAGGGCGAGTGCAGAAAGGGCGCGCTTCACGGGACCTCCAGCGGGGTCCCCGCTTGTGACCCGGCATCCGGGTTACTCCCAATTAATCGTGGATGTCGTCGGTCTCGTGGGGCCGCCGGGCGGACGAACCGGCTGAGACGGGGGAGGCATGCACTGGATCTGGCTGGGGATGCTGAGCGAGGTGGCCTGGGCGACCTCCTACAGCCGGCCTCGCGAGCCGGGGGAGCGCGACGTACCGGTCGACGAGGTGCAGGCCATCCCTCCGTTTCAGCCCTACCGGCTGGAGACCTTCGGCCTGGAGCGGCCCACCCTCCTGGCCGTGTGTCCCGATGGGGGGATCTGGCTGCGAGCTGGCCAGCAGCTGGTGCGTTGGGAGGGTGACAATACCGTAGAGGTGGAGTTTCCCAAGGAGCGTTGGATCGACGCGGCGCACGCCACCTGCGGGACGGACGGACTGCTGCTGGTCGACGCGACCGCTGCGGCGACGGTGGACGCCAATGGCTGGAAGGGCCTTGGCGCCGTGCTGCCCAGAAGTGGAAGAAACCTTCAGGACAAGGTTCTCACGGCTTCTTGGGATGCTGTGGGTCACCGCTGGGCGGTGCTGCGTGGCCGGGGCGTCTATGTGCACACCCGGGGGGTCTGGAGCCGGGTGGACCACGCCGAGCTCTGGCAGGAGGGGCCGGCAGTCTTGCGGTCGGGCGGGCCGCGGGGGCTGCTTGCGGCCACGTCGGTCGGGGTCTGGACCCTCGATGGTGGGGGTGCGGAGCGGTTGTTCGAGGCCCGAATCCCCGTGGATGTCGTGCAGGCGACCGACGGGGCGGTGTGGGCGGTCGAGCGGGATGGCCGGGTGCTCCGGTGGGCGGGCGGTGAGCTGAGCGTGCTGGCCGAGGCGGGTGCCTTCCCCGGGCAGCCCACGGCCATGGTGGAGTGGCTGGGTGAGATGTGGGTGACCACATCGGGCGGTCTGGTGGTGGTGGGGACGGACGGGTTGCGTCCCTTGCCGCCTCTTGGTCGGGTGGACCTGCGCAGGCGGGGAAGGGAGGGCCAGCTGCGGCAGGTGCCCGGGCCGCCGTGGGGTGTGGTGGACAACCAGCTGTTGTTCAACGGCAACCGCGACGGCGTCGGCGTGCTCGCAGCCGACACCACCTGGCTGTCGGGCGGCTGGAACCGCACCGCACGGGTCGCGGTGGGCGGCGACACCGTGTGGGCCGCCATCAATGATCACCTGCTGCGGCTCGACACCCGCGACCCCCTCGCAGACGCCCAGGTACACCTCCACTACGCCGTCGGCAGTGTGCTCTGTGCCGACAGCGACGGACGCGCCTGGGCGGTCGCCGTGCTCGAAGATGGCCAGCAAGGCGACCCCGTGTGGCTCAGCATGGCCCCCGACGGTGAGGCGGCCACCCACCCCCTGCCGGCTGCGGCACGTTCGGCCGACTGCACCGTCGACCCCGCGGGTCGGGTGTGGCTGATCGTGGACAACGCGCTCTGGCTCGCCCCGCCGTCTGGCGATGCCCCCCAGCGCATGGCCGCCCTGCCCGCGGCGAAGTGGGGGCGGCAGGTGGCCGGCTGGTCGAAACAAGGGCGGCTTCACCTCTTCGGTGGCGAGTCCTGGTGTGAGGTGGAGCCCAGGTCGGGTGCCGCGGAGTGCACGGTTCTCGACAGTCCCCGCGACCTGTCCAGCGTGGTGTGGGCGGGCGGCGCCGATGGTCGGCTCTGGGCGTTGCAGCGGGGCGAGGGCATCTGGGAACACCGGCACGGCCAGTGGACGCTGCAGCTGGTCGACGAGATCTGGGAAGGCAGAGGCCAGGGACTGGAGCGCGACGCCGACGGTCGGCTCTGGGCCTGGTCCGACCACACGCTCTGGTCCGTGAAGCCCACCGACGCCGGGATTGCGGCCGAGCCGGTCCACGCCTTCGGCGGCAAGGCGGATGTGGGCCTGTCCCCTCGCCACCTCGCCTCGGGTGCGGACGGCTCGCTGTGGCTCGGCGGTCTTGGCCTGTCTCGCCTGCCCGCCCCCGCCACCCGGGCCGCCGAGCCCCCGTCCAGAAGCGTCTTGATGGGTCTTCGGCGCCTGGCCATGCGGCTCGGTGTGCGTCCGGTCGCGCCCCAGCCGGTGTACCTGAGGTGGTTCGCCTTCGTCAGCTATGCCCTGCTGTTCGGTGTCTTCGTGCTCGGGTCGCGGTGGCGGAGGGGGCGCGGATGATGCCGATGCTGCTGGTGGCTGTGGCGATGGCCGAGCCCGGTGACGGGGTGGGCGTGGCGGTGCTGCAGCCCGACCAGACCCTGGTGCTCGACACACCCCTCGCTCCGCGTGCCGGCGCGTGCCGGGTGAGCCCCGACTGGTCGACGGTGGCCTTGCTGGGGTCCGGCGAGGTGCTGCTGTGGTCGCTGGCCGAGGATGCCGTGACCCGGCTGCCGTACGATGGCAGAGCGGCCGGAGTGCCGGCGTGGTCGCATGATGGGGCGGCTCTGGCCTGGCGCGAGGCCGACGCAGTGGTGGTCGCGGACGCCCGCACTGGCGCCCCCCGTGGTCGCCTGCCCACCCCCGAGGGCGACCGGTTGACCGCCCTCGCCGCGAGCCCGTCGGAGGACCTGCTGGCGCTGGGCTTCGAGAGCGGCCGGGTGTGGCTGTGGGACTGGGTGACCGACGCCGTCACCACCCGCTGGGCGCCCACCGCGTCGGCCGCATCGGGCGCGACCGAGCACCTGCAGTTCGCGCTACACGCGCCCCGGCTCGTGGCGACCCACGCGGAAGATGGCCTGCTGGTGCTTTCTTTCGACGCCGAGGGCAAACAGACGGCGGACTGGAGCTGGTCGGCGCCCGAAGACTTCACGGGCACCGTCGATGCCTCGCTGTCTGCCGATGGCCAGCGGGTGTTGGTGCAGCTCGGCGTGCGGGCGACCCTGCTTGACGTGGACTCCGGTGAGGCGCTCGGGTCGACCCTGGAGAATCGCCACCACCGGCTCCTGGCCACCGACCGACTGGCCCACGCCCTCCACACTTCGGCGCCGAGCCTGCCCCCGCGCCTCGAGGGGGCCACCGCGGTGCAGGTTCGGCAGGATGGGGCCCTCGTGTTGCTGGTGGGCCGGTCGGGCGGGCTGTACGTGGCCGACGCCAGCGGCACCGTGCTGCGGTCGATGGGTGCCGGGCCCCGCCGCGTGGAGTCTGCGGCCTTCCATCCTTCCGAGCCCTGGCTGCTGATTCACACCGACAGCGTGCAGGCCGTGGTCTCCCTCGACGACCGGTCGCCACCGCGCTTCGATGACCGCGTCGAGGAGGGCTGGCTGGACACTCCGATCGGCGGCAGCCCCGTGTTCCGCACGGGAGATGCGGTTCATCGGCTGTCCCCCGATGGTGTCCTGGAGCGTTCCTTCTCTGATGCGGACTGGGTGGTCCCGGTCGGGCCGGACCTGCTGGCCAGGACCGACACCTTTCGCGTCGTGTGGTCTCGGCTGGACACGGGCGAGGAGGTGGCGCTCGAGCGCGACTTCTCGAAGCCCAGGGCGGCTGCGGTCGCAGGCGACGCGCTGTTCGTGGCCGACGGTCAACGCCTGGAGTCCTTCAATCAGGCTGGAGAGCGGACCTGGCTGGCCGACCGCCTCGACGACACCACCGCGTGGCTGCGGGCCAGCCCCGACGGCCGGTGGGTGGTGCGTGGCACGGCGGCCGGAGTGTCGGTGTTCGATGGGCAGACCGGCGATCTGGTCAGGGTTCTCGAACAGACCGGGCTGGCGGCTCGCGACTTGACGGCCACCTTCGACCCCCAGGGCGACCTGGTGGTGCTCCAACGGGGGGTCGTGTGGCGCTGGCGACTGCCCGACGGGCCTGCGCAGATGTCGGCGGCCCCGCCAGGCGTCGACCAGATGGGTCCGACGGGCGAGTGGGTGCTGTACACGGGTGGTCGTGTGAACGCAGTGTTGGATCCAACGACCGGCCGCCGCCTGTTCTCGTGGGAGGACGCCGACGGGAGGGCGCGGACGGGCTGGCGACTGTCTCCAGCGGCCGACCGGGCGTGGCGGGTCCGAGACGTCGAGCTGGAGGTGGTCGACCTGCCCGATGCGACCCTCACCGCCACGATGCAGCTCTACGACGACGACGGCTGGCTGCTCCAGAGGGGCGACCACCTCATGTGGTCCTGGCAGGTGCGTCCCCAGCTCGTGTCCGAGTCCGGCACCGAGGCCCTCCCGCGAAGGCTTCCAGACCTGCCACCGATGGGTGCCGCCACGGGCTGGGTCCCCCAGATTGGCGAGCTGCTGCACCTCGAAGACGGGCCTCGTCCCCCGATGAGCGAGACCCCGCGGGCCACAGCCGACCGTCCGGCGTGGATGACACCCGCACATCCCGTCGAGTGGGGCATCTTCGGTGCGCTCGCCCTGCTGTGTGTGGGCGGTGGCCTGGTGGTGGGGCGCTGGTGAAGGTCCCGCGCTACCGGTCCCCATGTCCTCCGTCCGCCTCATGTCCTTTCCCCGCATCGACCTCGACGCCCTGCCCGTCGACCCCCACTCCCGGTCTCGCTCCGGCCAGCTCGCCCGTCCCTTCTTCAGCGGCGATGCCCTGAACGACAAGCTCGCCCGCGCCCTCATCGACGCCCGAGTCCTGCCCTTCAAGGAGCTGCTGGAGAGCTTCGAGGTCTTCGAGCACATCCGGCGACACGTCCGGGGCACCGCCATCGTCGACCTGTGCTGCGGCCACGGCCTCGTGGGCATGCTCTACGGCATCCACCACCGCGACGTCCACAGGGTGCAGCTGGTCGACCGCCGCAAGCCCGCCAGCGTCCCCCGCCTCCTCGACTGCCTCGATGCCGTGGCGCCCTGGCTGCGGCCCAAGGTGGACTTCGACGAAGCGCGAATCGAGGCGGTGGATTTGCCCCAAGACGCCGCACTGCTGGGCATTCACGCCTGTGGCCGCGCCACCGATGCCGTCATCGCCCGGGCCCTGTCCGGCCGCCATGCCGTTGCCCTGCTGCCCTGCTGTCACCCCAAGAAGGGACTCCCCGGTCCGCCCACACTTGGACAGGCCCTCGGCGTGTCACTCGCCACCGACATTCACCGCACCTATCGCCTCGATGCAGCCGGCTTCCACACGCGCTGGAGCGAGCTGCCGGCAGCCATCACGCCCATGAACCGGGTGATCACGGCCCGGCCGCTTGACCTGGGCCAGCAGGCTCAGTCGCTGTAGACCGTGGCTTCGAAGCGCTCCTTGTGTTGGATGAGGTTGGGTCGCGCCTCAAAGGCCGCGCGCAACATCGGGGACACCGGCGTGGCCAGCATGTTGGCCGAGAATCCGTAGAGGGTTGCGTCGAGTGAGGTGGGGCGGTCGCCGAAGAACCAGTCGTGGTCGCCCAACAGTGCAGACAGGGCGTCGAGGTCTTCGGCGATTCGGCGCTGGATGCGGTCGTCGGACATGCGAGACAGGCCGTGGCCGTGGGCATCTCGGCGCACCGTGCGGCGGATGAAGGCGGGGATGATGGCCCGCAGGATGCCCGGCAGGGAGGCGAAGTAGACCGGACGGGCGACCGCGAAGCCGGCGTCTTCGAGCCAGCGCTCCTTGATGAGGGCGAAGTAGAGGTGCTCCTCGATGGTGCGGCGGGCGAGCAGCGCCTGGGCCTTCTGGGCGGCGGTCAGGCCCTGGTCGAGGTCGATGCCGCGCTGTTCCCGCAGCCAGTCCACGATGGCGTCGGAGCCCTCGACGAAGGTGCCGTCCGAGGCTTCGAGGCAGGGCAGCTTGCCCGTCTTGTTCTTCGGCGGACCGCTCGGCAGCCGCGGCTTCATCGGCACGCCCGCAAGATGGAGGACGGCGTCGGCCTTGAGGCAGAAGGGGCTCAGGCTGCGCACTCCCCAGGCGCCGTGAAAGGTGTGGAGGACGACCGGGTCGACGGGGACGGGGGGCTTCATGGAGGCTCCGGCAGGCAGCCGGCGGACGCACTCGATGACGGGCGGAGGGTCCAGCGGCGGAGGACAAGAGGCCGTCCTATTCGGCCCGGAGGGTGCGGGCTTCTACTCGGCGCAGATGACCCGCAGCCCACAGTCCAGCGCTTCGAGCTGCCGCAGGTGACCGTGGCGGGAGTCCCACGCTCCGGAGGCGAGGTCGGCGCGGACGTCCTTCACCACGCGGTCCACCACCTCGGCTGGCTGGCGGGAGAAGCCGGAGGTGGCGGCGCGGGCGGCGGGGTCGAGCACCCACTCGGGGTGGGCCCAGAAGGCGAGCAGGTTGCGGTCCGGGGTGTCGCGCCGGGTGGGCACCACGGTGACGGTGGCCGGTCGGTCGAGCCAGGACACGATGGTGTCGATGGGTGGAAAGATGCGGTGGTCCATCGTCCGCACCTCGTGCAGATAGTCGGCCATCAGCCACATCTCGCCCGAGGGCCCCGGATCGATGGTGACGATGACGACCGGCCCCCGCGAGACCCGGCACATCTGTCGCACGCCCGCCTCCTGACCCGGGTGCCAGTGGTGCAGGGACAAGACGGTCATGGCGGCGTCTACGCTCTTGTCGTGCAGAGGCAGGTCGGTGGCCACCCCTCTCACCGCGGGTCTTCCGGGCGGACGCTGAGCCACCATCACCGCGCTCGGCTCCACGGCGATGACGTGCAGGTCGGTGGGTTCGTAGGAGCCGGCTCCAGCGCCCACGTTGACCACATCCCTTGCGTTGCCGAGGGCGCGTCGCAGGATGGCCGCCAGGTGGGGGTCTTCGCGGCGTTGGCGGGCGTATCCGACGCCGATGCGGTCGTAGCGGGCGTCTTGGGGTACACGAGGCTCGGGCGGCGCGGCGGTGGTGCGCATGGCAGCTCCCGCTGGAGGAGGACGACACTGCGGGGGACAGTGTGACCCGCCGATGGGCCTGCGGCGACCGATTCCATGGACTGCGCGGCGCCTGTGCCCCGTTCGTCCGCCTACCGAACACACACCCGACAGCCGGCCTCCCCGGCATGGCAGGGCACCTCCAGCATCGTGCGCCACAAGGACTGGCTGGTGTAGGCATCGAACTCCCAGGGTGCCAGGGCCAGCAGAGCGGGCACGACGAGCTGCTCCTCTTCGTCGAGATGCTGCAGCAGCACGCTGTGGTGGGCTTCGAGTGCGGACACCAGCGCCGGCGTGCCCTGCGCCTGCCGCACCTGGGCGTCCGCGGTCGACAGGGCTGTGTGGCCGTCGCGCAGCAAGGTGCAGTCGAGTCCCCAGCGGTGCTCCAGGAAGGGGTAGAGCTTGTGTTCCTCGTAGTGTTCGTGACCGCCCATGGCCGACTTCCACCAGGAGAAGGCGGCCAGGGTGGACGCGCGGCCTTGTCCCCCGGAGGCTCGGTCGATCAGCAGGCGTCCCATCGCGCGAAAGTTGCGGTGGGACCCGAGCAGGAGAACCTGTCTTGGGTAGTTGGGGTGGGTGGACCATTCTGCGCGGGGAAGCTGGAGCGGCGCGACCATGTCGGACCTCCTTGCATTGGGGACCAGGTCGAAGTGGACCTGGGACTGTCGGTCCCGACACCGGGCCGTGGGCGTGTCCCCATCGGGTCGTCACGCGTGGACCACTGGCGGGCCGACAGCAGTGTGGCTTGCCGACCTTGAGTAGGTCCCTCGACGGTCTCGACATTCCCCCTCGGCGTCACGACTGTCGTGCGTCTGGGTCTCAGGTCCCCGTCCGCTCTCCCAGCACCCACACCGGCACCGCGCCGTCCACTCCCTTCACGGTGTGGGCTCCTCTGGCCTGCAGGCCCAGCCCGCCGTCGGCCCGGGCCACCGTCTCGGAGAAGACGGCCCCCACTCCCAGGGGTCGGCTGAGGCCTTCGAGGCGGCTCGCCAGGTTGACCGCCGGTCCCATCACCGTGAAGTCGAGGCGCTTGGGCGTGCCGATGTTGCCTTGCACCACGCGGCCGATGTGTCCACCGAAGCCCAGTCCCACCGGATGGTCGAGCTCGGCGAGTCCGGCGAGTGAGTCGCGCGCCGTGTTCACCATCGCCCGGGCCACCGCAGCCCGGTCGTCCCCCACCGGAAACACCACCAGCATGGCATCTCCGATGAACTTCAAGATCTCACCGCCGTTGGCCTCGGCCTCCCGGCCCACCACCGCGAACACCTCATTGACCACCTCCACCACCTTCTGCGCACCCAGCCGCGCCGACAGGGGGGTGAAGCCCCGGATGTCGCAGAACACGATGCCGGCGTCGATGGCGTGGGTGCTGCCACGCTTGATGTCGCCTGCCAGCACCTGGGGACCCGCCGAGGGCCCGATGTAGGACTCCGCCACCCGGTAGGCCTGCGATGTGCGGTAGGCGGCGTAGACGGCCAGGGAGAACAGCGGGCAGAAGCCGAGAATGGTCTCTACATCCGCATCGCCAAGGCTTTCACGGCTCGCGAGGCTCATGGGCTGGACCGCGCCTGTGGGCACTGGGAGGCCGACTGCGCAGTAGCTCGTGTAGCCGCGGTCGCGGAGCTTGTTGAGGATGGCGTAGTTGTGCTCCACCCCGGGCAGAGTATGCGTGAGGTGGTCGGTCTCGCCCATCACGATGGGCCCGAAGGGCGTGTCGATGGCGCCGTGGGTGGGCAGGGCGTCGAGGCGGTCGTGGGTGACCAGCTCGACCTCGACACCCTGGTCGTCGCTCCAGGTGGCCAGCACCAGGCCCAGGGTGGGGTGCCGAAAGCCGCTCATGCGGTTGAGGGGGATCTGCACGCGCTCCACGGTGACGCCGGCTTGGGCGAGAACATCGCGGATGCCGAGCAACAGCGGGGCCAGGGTGGGTGGGTCGGCCGACGCGGCCAGGGCGTCGAGCAGGATGCTGGCGGGATCGGGCATCGGGGGGTCTCAGGGATCTGTGGTGGGCACGGGGTCGCGGTTGGCCCGCACTCGGCTGGGCGGACCCCCCGTCCACCGGCGGAAGGCCCGGCGGAAGTTGGCGGGGTCGCTGTAGCCCAGGATGTAGGCCACCTCCTCGATGCTCGCATCGCCCGCGGTGAGCTGTTCCATCGCACTGCGGTGGCGCATGGCCTCGAGGATGGCCCGAAAGGAGGTGTCCTCGGTCTCCAGCCGGCGGTGCAGAGTGCGGGGGGTGACCTTGAGACGGCGCGCGGTCTCATCGAGGGATGGAAAGCCGATGCGCGACTCCAGCAGCACCTTTTGCACCCGGGCCTCCCAGCTCCGCCTGTGTTCGAGGTGGAGCAGCTCGCGGCTGCAGAGGTCTTCGGCCAGCCGGAACGCCCGTGGGTCGGACATCTTGAGCGGAAGGTCGAGCATCCGGGGCGACAGGGACAGGCCCGTCCACCCCTGTTCGTAGCGGACCGGTGCCCGCAGCAAGGTCTCGGCGAGGGCCGGGTAGCCGGGATCTGGAAAGCCAAAGCAGACCGCATCCACCTCGCAGGCCCCCATCGACACGTCGCGCAGCAGGTTGCGGATGGTGCAGGCCACGCCCTCCAGGGCCATCTCCCGCACGTCGCCCAGAGGCAGCAGCTCGTGGAGCACCACCCGGGTCTCGCCCTCGAGCTCCTCCACCTGCAGCGACACCAGCGCGATGCGAAGGCCGACGTAGCGCTGGATGAGGGCCAACACCTCCCGGATGGTGCGGCTGCTCATGGCGGCGTAGCCAAGGGCTCCGTGGGCCTGCACCCCCATCGCCTCTCCCACCCGCAGGCCGAGGGCGGGCTCACCCGACAGCCGCCGGGCATCGAGGGACAGGCTCCGAAAGGCAGCCACATCGAGCGTGAAGCCCTCGTCGGCGAGCTGTCCGGGCCGAATGCCGCTCAGGCCCAGCCAGTGGGGCACCGACACGCCCATTCGGGCCAGCTCACCCGAGATGAGGCGCACATAGGGGACCGCGAGGGCGCTGGTGGGGTCGGACATGGGGCCATTGTCTGAAAATGACCGCTGATTGTCAATAAATGACCGCGTATGGGGACCTCGGCGCCGGCAGGATGGGGCCACTTCGACCTTGGAGCGCCCCATGCTCGGCTTTTTGCAGACCCGCCCCACCGCGACCACCGCCCGCATCGACGGCCAGGAGGTGCCCGTCGAGTCAGGAGAGACCCTGCTGGAGGCTGCTCTGAAGCAGGGCATCGACTTTCCGAACATGTGTCGGGTGGGGGGCTGTGGGGCCTGCAAGTGCCGGCTCACCCGGGGAGAGGTGCGAGAGCTCACGGAGAGCAGCTACCTCTTGACGGCCGAGGAGATCGACCAGCACACCATCCTCGCCTGCCAGTCCACCCCACTCACCGACGTCGACATCGCGGTCGACCTGCCGGAGGCCATCGGCGGCACGGTGGTCGCGCAGGACCGGCTCACCCACGACATCACCCGCCTCGAGCTGCAGCTCGACCGTCCGCTCGACCACCGTGCCGGTCAGTTCGGGCTGTTGGCCATCGAAGGCCTGCCCGATCACCGGCGCAGCTACTCCTTCGCCACCCCGTCATCGGGCGACGGCCGGGTGACCTTCTTCATCCGCCATGTGCCGGGGGGACGGCTCTCGGGAATGGTGCACCACACCGATGTGGTGGGACGGCGAGTGGAGGTCTCGGGTCCCGGCGGGGACTTCTGGCTGCGGGGGTCGACCGCACCGCTTGTGTTGGTGGCGGGAGGAAGTGGCCTGGCCCCCATCCTGGCGATGCTGACCGAGGCGGCGGAGCATGGGGTGGCGCGTTCGGCCACTGTGTTGTTCGGCGCGCGCACCCGGTCCGACTTGTATGCACTCGATCATCTCGACCGCATCGCTGAGCGTTGGCGTGGCGCCTTCGCCGTGGTGCCCGTGCTGTCCGAAGAAGCCGAGGACAGCGACTGGCAGGGTGGACGTGGGCTTGTGACCCAACACATGAAGGCCCACCTGTCCGCCGACACCCATGCCTACCTGTGCGGCCCCCCGGCCATGGTCGATGCCGCCCTGCTCCCGCTGACCGACGCCGGCATCCCACGGGAACACATCCACTTCGACCGCTTCACCACCCAGGCCGACACCGCGCCGCCGGCTCTGCAAGGCAGCGAGGTGGCCGGTGTGCTGCACTATGCGAAGTTCTGCCTGTTCCACCTGCTGGGCCTGTTCACCATCTGCGCACTGTTGGGAGGTGGCTGGATCACCACCTTGATGTTGGTGGGCGTCGTGTCGGCCTATGTGTTGGGCGACCTGCTGGGCGGAGACGACACCTCCACCCCCCACTACCGGCATCCAGGCGTGCTCACCGCGCTCAACTGGGCTGCCCTGCCCCTCCTTGCGGCCGTGGTGTTCACCTCGGTGTGGACAGTGTGTGCGAGCGACCCCCTCGGCTTCGGGGCGGCCGTGTCTGCGCTCGTGGGAGTCGATGTGTTGGCTGCTCGCGATGCCACCGGCTGGGGACACCACCTCGCCGGCCTCGTCACCACCATCCTCACCGTGGGCCTCGTCGCCCTCATTCCGGGCCACGAGCTCATCCACCGCACCTGGGACCGCACCTCCCTGTTCATCGGTCGGCTCTTGTACGCCTTTGTGTTGGATGCCCCCTTCAGCATCGAGCACGTCTATGGCCACCACCGCACCGTCTCCACCCCGGGCGACCCGGCCACGGCACCGCGGGGTCGCAACGTCTATGCCCATGTGGTGCTGTCCACCATCCGGGGCAACCAGAGTTCCTGGCGCATCGAGGCGGCCCGTCTGCAACGCAAGAAGCTGCCGGTGTGGTCGCATCACAACGCCTGGCTGCGCGGACACGCCATGAGTGGGGTCCTGCTCGCCTTGTCTTGGATGATGGGCGGTCCCCTCGCTGCCGCCTGGTTCCTCGGCTGTGCCCTCGGAGGCAAGGCGATCCTGGAGATGGTCAACTACATGGAACACTACGGCATGGTGCGCGATCCGGCCGACCCCGTGCAGCCCCACCACTCCTGGAACACCAACCGAAGGGTCAGCTCCTGGGCGATGTTCAACCTGACCCGCCACTCCCATCACCATGCCCAGGGAGAGGTGCCCTTCGGCAAGCTGCGCCCCTACCCCGACGCGCCCATGATGGTGGACGGATACCTGGGCACGCTCTTTGTCACGATGGTGCCGCCGCTCTGGCACCGATTGATGACGCCGAAGGTGCTCGAGTGGGACCGGGTGTATGCCACGCCGAAGGAAAAGCGGATGGCCTGGGCGCAGAACCAGGCGAGCGGCCTCCGGGCCTTCGTGGAGGCGGACCCCCAGGTGTACGGGGTGGACGCAGCGGAGCGATAGGTGGTGGTCCTCCCGGGCCGGCTCCTGGTCGGGATGGCCCACCTCGTGTGCATCGCGGGCGAGACCGCTTCGGGTCGCCGACGCCGCGGCTCCGGGCTCGGTGGAGTCTGCGCTCCGGGTCGCCTCCAGCGCCGTGATGCGTGCCCTCGCCTGCGCGTCGGTGAGGCAGGGCGGCCTGGAGCACCCGGCTCCCCGCGATGAGGGGACCAGGCCACCTTGGCCGACCACACATGGGGCCGGCTGGAGGCATCGCGGAAGTCCCCACAATTCAGAGGCGAGGAGCCCGTGGTAGATCTCGGCCACCCCGGAGAGCCGATGTCCCGCGCCGCTTCGCTTCTTGCTTTCTGGCTCGCCGGCTGCGTGACCCCCGGCCCGTCCCCCTCGAACGCCCAGCCCCTCGACACCGGCGGCTCGCCCTCCGAAGAGGAGACCTGGCCTGCCGTTGACACCCGCCACGCCTGTCCCACCATCGACTTCGATGCGGCCGGCACCCACACCCTGACCCGCGATGTGGTCTACGACGTGGAAGACGGCGAGGAGCTGCTGCTGGACCTGTACCTGCCAGACGTGGACGGCCCCCGACCCGGCGTGGTGATGGTGCACGGCGGCGGCTTCACCTCGGGCAGCCGCAGCTACATGGACCGGGCGGCCGAACACTACGCATCGGCGGGCTTTGTGGTGATGAACGTGGAGTACCGGCGGGTGCCCACCCACGGGCTCCACGACCTGGTGCGCGACGTGGTGTGCAGCCTGCACTGGGCATGGTCCGAGGCGGATATGTTGGGCCTCGATCCTCAGTGCGTGGGCACTCTGGGCGAGTCTGCCGGGGGCTACCTCGTCTCGATGGCGTCGCTGGCAGGCACCGATCCCACCTTCACCTGGGGCTGCGAGGCCGACGCTGGCCTCGACCCCCTCGTGCGCTGGTCTGTGCCCTACTACGGCATCTCCGACATCCCGGCCTTCGCAGAGGCTTCGGGGCTTGGCGCTCTGATGCCCGGTCTCGCCGAGCTGGCGGGCATGTCGGTCGAGGCGCTGAGCCCCACGACCTATGTGGGCCGCGACCCCGGGGTGGGCTTTGTGCTGCCCCATGGCACTGCCGATGACGTGGTGCCCGCCTCCCAGAGCGAGGTCTTCTTCGACGCGCTGTCGCCTGCGGGCCATCCGGTGGAGCTGCACCTGCTCGACGGGGTCCCCCACGGCTTCATGACGGGGGACGGCTTCTGGGGCGAGGCCAACGGAGGGGTGCAGCCCGACATCGAGGACTTCGTGGTGCGGATGAACTCGGCACGGTGAGGCGCCACGCGGGTCGATCGGCGTCTGCCCGAGCCCCGGCAGGACTGGGATAGGGCCCGCGCATGCAGTGCTTTCGTCTCTCGTCGACCGTCCTCCTCCTGTCGGCTGTGGCGTGCGCTGCGCCCGACAAGGCCGGCTCGAACAGCGAAGCTGGCACCCCAGCCGTCCCCCCGGACACCGCAGACTCCGCTGATGGGGCCGACTCCGGTGACTCCGGCGACTCCGGCGACTCCCTGCCGATGCTGGCTCCCGTCCCCGCCGGCGCCTGGTGTCCCACGCCCGCCTCCGCGCTGGGCCTGCGTGACATCGCCGATGACATGGGCCTTGTGGACACTTCCGACGGGCTGCCGGCCCGCAAGGAGGCCGGTCCTGTGGCGGCCCTCGACCTCGATGGTGACGGGCTGGATGAGCTGCTGGTCGGCCACCGGGTGCAGGGCCTGGTCCTCCACCTCAATCAAGGCGGACGCTTTCGGCAGCAGGTGCTGGTGGACGCGATGGACCTCACCGGAATCGCCCTTGGAGACATCGATGGCGACGGCGATCTCGACATCTGGGCGGGGGGCTACAGCCGGCGGATGTGGCTGCTCCGCAATGACGGTGCAGACGGAGAGGGCTGGCTGTTCACCGACATCTCCGACGGCAGCGGCCTCGACTCGGTCGCCAACGAGCCCCAGAAGACCGACGCCACCTTCGGGGACTTCGACGGCGACGGAGACCTCGACCTCTACATCAACCGCGCGGCTGGGCCCGGCACCACCGAGGAGGGCCGGCTCGACCAGCTGTTCGACAACCAGGGGGACGGCCGCTTTGTGGCTGTCTCGGACTGGCTGACCCCGGACCAGCGACAGGGCGTGAGCTGGTCGGCGGTGTGGAGCGACCTCGACCTCGACCTCGACCCCGACCTGTTCGTGGCGAACGCCGACCAGTCGACCGCCGGACCCTCGCTGCTTCTGGAGAACGCCGGCGCCAGCGAGGATGGCTGGCAGTTCCTCGACCGCAGCGACGACTGCTTCTGCACCGACAACTTCAACCCGATGGGTGTGTCGGCGGGCGACTACGACAACGACGGCGACTTCGACCTCTTTCTCACCAACACGGCCTCCGACCAGCTGCTGGCGAACGACGGTGCGCTCGCCTTCGTCGACGTCAGCCGCTCCGTCGGCGATCTGGCGCTGCCCACCGACCGCCACATGACCTTCGGCGCGGTGTGGACAGACCTCGACAATGACGGATGGCAGGACATCTTCGTGTCTTCGGGCCCGCTGTCGGAGGCGCCCGACCCCTCGCTTGACAGCCAGCCGGACCGCCTGCTCCTCAACGAGTCAGGCAGCCGTCTCCGCAACCGCGCCGCCGAGCTCGGTGTGGACAGCGAGGGGGTGGGCCGGGGGGTCACACGGGCCATGCTCGATGACGATGGCTATCCCGAGCTTGTGGTCATCCACCTCGATGGACCCTCCCACATCTGGCAGGCCGACTGCATGCAGAACCGCTCCCTGGTGGTGGAGCTGCGCCAGTCCGCCGGAAACACCCGCGGCATCGGCGCCCGGGTGACGGTGGCCTTCGACGACGGCAGTCAGCAGGTGCAGGAGGTGAGCGCCAAGGCAGGCTGGGGTGGGGCCATGGAGCCCCGGGCGTGGTTCGGGCTGGGCCTGCGCCAGGTCGAGTCGGTCACGGTGCTGTGGCCGGATGGCGTGTCGCAGGCATTTGCGGTGCCAGCGGATGCGGATGGGCGGGTGCGCGTGGAGCGGTAGGGGGCCCGCCCCGTCCATCCCGCGGGTCCATTGCCTGCCGCCCTATGGAAACAGCCGCGTCGCCCCTGCGCAGGCACTGTCCATCACCACGTCGGCCTCCACCACATCGGGCACCTCGCCTTCCGACACCACCGCCACACCGGCCAGCTCGTCGTCGACGCCCGGTGCGCAGTGCCAGCCGTCTCCGTCGCGGTCCTGCCAGGCGTAGATGACCAGCCCATCGCCGGTCTCGACGGGCAGCTCCACCGACATCTCGTAGTCGCCGGGCGTGTCCACCCAGGTGCGGCCCACGCGGTGCATGGGGTAGCGCAGGTCGCCGTCGCCCGCCCACGCCTGGTAGGCCTCCACGCACACCCGCCCGTCGTGGCCGTCGCCGCTCGCGAGGGTGCCCGAGATGTCCACCGGCTGCACCACGGTGACGATGCCTTCGCAGCCGGACAACAGGCTCACCCACAGCACTCCGGTCGTTCCACGCCTCATCGGGTCCGCCCCCAGCCCGCCTGCACGCCGAGGTGCACGCCGGGAATGCTCACTGCTGGCACGTTCACCCAGGGCAGGTCGATCCCGAGGTCGAGGCCCACTCGGTCCCCCAGCACAAAGCCCGTGCCGAGCGCACCGGTGAAGGTGGTCTCCCAGCGCGGTGATGACCGGAGCACGGTGCCGGTGGTGTCTTCGGTGTGGTCGACCGTGCGGCTGCCCCGCACCCCGAGGTGGAGGTAGGGCACGAAGCGTCCGACCGCTCGGCCGCCCTTCATGCGCAGCTCGGCGGCCGGTCCGCGAAAGGGAATGGGCTCGCCCTGCAGCGTCCAGCCGACGACGCCTTCGCCGGTGAGTCGCCAGTCCCGGTCGATCCAGCGCTTGCCGACACCCAGTCCCGGCTGCCAGCGCGCAAGGGAGGCTCCCTGCACCTCGGCGATGGGCGTCCACCCGCCCGGCAGGCCCACCTGCGCCTGGGCCGTCACCCACGGAGAGCCCACCGACGCACCCGCATTCCAGTGTCCCTCTCCGGCCCCCCCCAACAGAAGCGCCCGCGTAGGGTGTCCCTGCTTGATGGGCGCCTGCCAGTCCACCGCCTGGGCCAGTCCCACACCCAACACAAGCGCAAGGGGGCTCATGGGGACTCCGGGTGGAAGGTGGGCAGGCCGAACAGCGCGCTCGCGTTGCCAGAAAGTGCGAGGCGGGCCTCGTCGACGCTGTAGTCGGCGGAGTCCAGGGCTTCTAAGGTGCGGGCGAGGTAGTCGCCTACGAAGCCCGGCGACTGGGGACCATCGCTGCCGTACACGATGCGGTCGGCCACCCCGGCGCGGCGGGCCCTGGTGAGGAGGGTGGGCAGGTTGGTGCCGATGGGGTCGGAGCCGGCGCTGCCCAGAGCGGAGGGCTCCAGCCACACGTTGTCGTAGCGGACCGCCAGGTCGATGGCCTTGTCGACATTGCCGAGCTGGTGGTTCACGAAGTCGTAGCCCATGTGCCCGAGGAGGAAGTCGACGCCGGGGTGGGCTTCGATGGCGGCCTCCATCCAGGCGGGGTCGGTGTACTCGGGCTCCCGGCGGGTGTTGGGGAAGGGGCTGGGGCCGGTGTGGAGGTAGACCGGCGCACCGTGGGCGGCGGCCACCTCGTAGATGGACCAATAGGCGGGGTCGTCCATGCGGAAGTGCATGTGGGCGTGGGCGAGCTTGATGCCCACCATGGCGTCGTTGTCGAGGGCTTCGGACAGGGCGGCGAGGGCGTCTTCCCCGCGGCTGTCCCAGTCGTCCACCGGCAGGCTCGCGAGCCCCCAGAGGCGCTTGGAGTCGGCCTTGCGCTGCTCGAGCACATGGCCGTTGGTGGCCACGCCGACGGAGCGCGGGGCGTAGACCGCAAACAGCAGGCCTGCACTGATGGCCGCATCGTCGAGCTCACCCAGGATGGCCTCGCCGGTGAGCACGTCTTCGGCGGTACTCTCGGGACGCAGACCCAAGGGGAAGGGGAAGCGCTCGGCCAGGAAGCTCTGGGTGCCCTCGGGGATGTGGCCCCAGGTGCCGGTGTGCAGGTGCATGTCGATGACCGCGAGGCGCGCGCCCCGGTAGTCGACGCCCTTGGGCGGGGGACCGCAGGCCAGCATGGGGACGATGAGGACGAGACACCAGCGCATGGGGACGGGCTCCGGGTGGCGGCCGGCCTATCGTGTCGGCACGGCGTCCACCCTCAGTACACCGTGCCCGACGCATTGCTGCTGTAGGTGATGCCCGTGAGCGTGGGCGAGGTGGTGCCCGTAGACGCTCGGTAGATGCCCCAGGCCGCCGAGTGGGAGATGGTGGCGTTGGTGACCGATGGTGCCCAGCTGCCGGAGCTGTCGAACACGAGGTTTCCGAGGCCGTTGCCCCCACCGTAGGACACCTCGATCTCCTCGAGCAGGCTGCCGCCGTCGTCGCTGCCGATGGTGATGCCCTGCCAGTCACCGGCGGCCGGGCTGGCTGAGTCGCTCGTGATGACGACCGGGTCCGTGCTGGTGCCGATGGCGGTGAGCACGCCCGAAGCGCCGTCCCCCACGCTGATCTCGGCCCCTGCCGCCACCCGCAGCTCCACGCCGGCATCGAGGAACAGCGCGCCCGTGCCGCCGTAGTTGTTGGACACATCGAGGTCGCCCGACAGGATGTAGGGCAGGCCGAAGTCAGCCAGCCAGCCCGTGCCGGTGACCTGACCGTCCCGCAGCTCGATCTCGTCGACCGTGTTGCCAGACAGGGTGGTGGCGTAGGTGTCGCCCGACACGGCGTAGAGGGCCTCGGCCGTGGCCCGCAGCGGGATGTCGCCGTTGCCGGTGATGTCGACGTCGTACCAGTAGGAGATGCTGCCGTCTGAGGCGACGTCGATGCCCACACCGTCGTTGTTTTCGATGGAGCTGTAGTAGATCCCGAGGCTGCCGTCGCTCACGGTCATGGCCGCCGCGCCGCCGCAGTTGGACACCGTGAGCTGCTCGAAGCTGATGGAGGCTGCGTCGAGCTCCACGCAGGGGGAGCTGTCGCCCCCGTACTCCACGGTGAGGCCATAGATGTAGCTGCCGCTGTCGAGATAGCCGAAGGTCAGGCCGTCCCAGTCGTCGG